>ERZ842401.7-NODE-7-length-248327-cov-12.520715_pt1 | contig 248327 bp, 224 predicted proteins | sample MGYA00521270_ERZ842401 | MGnify/ENA primary metagenome ERZ842401 (study PRJEB31892, sample SAMEA3878208) | bioreactor metagenome | biome: Moose rumen | place: Sweden | collected 2011-10 | study: EMG produced TPA metagenomics assembly of the PRJEB12797 data set... | reverse complement strand
ACCATATCTAGCAATATGTGACGGTAAGCTAGATGTAGTAGCTGATGATGAAGACGAAGTACTCATAGTGCTATTTGTTTGTGTAGTAGATGTTTCACTACCACCATATCTAGCAATATGAGACGGTAAACCATATGTGCTATTTATATTTTTAGCAATTGTACTATCACCACTAGTGTTGAATGTGTTGTACATAGCTTTAGCATAGCTTATACGTTTATCATCATTAGCTTCATGTTCACCACATCTTTCATATCCTACACGGAATCCTACTGCACATTGAGCTATAGTTTTATCTATGTTATTTAAATCAGTTGGTACACTACGTACGAAAGCATCGAATCTATCACGTTCATACTTATTGTGAGTTAGTTCCCACTGTAAGTATTTCATCTGTGCTTCAACGCTCTTATAGTCTAAGCCATTAGCTTCAGCAAATGGTATTAAACCAACATAACCATTACCGCCATATAGTCTATTACCTAACCACTGACATATACCTGTTGCTCCGATACCATTAACTACATCACAGGATAAACCTGATTCCTGCATCATGTTACCCATAACAGCAGCTGCTTGTGGTTCAGTTAAACCTAATTGTGATATTAAGAAATCCCAAACATATTGACGGTCTTTAGCTGATAGAGATGTACCTTTATGCTTAGCATATCTGTCACCTACAGTAGCACCTGTAGCAACACCATCTACTGCTTTAATAGTAGATAAATCTTTACGTTCTGTATAGTTAGTTTCAGCATATGCTTTATCACGATTTTCTTCATAACGTTTTCTTATCTCGTCTACTTGTTTCTGTAGAGCGGCACGAGACTGACGTTTATCTTTAGTGGTTTGTGTACGTTGTTTGGCTAGAGCGCTTTCTCTTTTATAGAAATTATCCATATCCTGTTGAGTTAGTTTAAGTGCTTTAGCCTTATTAGGAATAAGGTTTTTCTTATCAGCACCTAGTAACTTCATTAGGACATATCTACGATGTGTAGATGTTAATTTACCTAATTCAGGTTCATCTTTATCATCTACCTTATTAGCTTTATTAACTAATGTTACGTAATATGTGTAATACGGAATAAATCTATGTGAGAACCAGTTAGCAAAATACTTAAATGTAGCATTACTAGCTGCAACATTCGGATATTTCCTTAACATTATGCTATCTAACGTATTTACATCTTGTGTAAGACCATCTGTTCTAAATACTTTACTTTCTAAGTAGATATTCATAAATTTGGTTAGTGCGTTATGTAAATCTTCTGCACTACCACCTTTATACAAGTATTCATGAGCATCTTCCATAAAGTCTGTAAATACTTCGCCTAGTTTATCATCCCAAAGGAAACCAGAACCTACACCTAATCTATCATAGTTGTTATAGCCAGTAGTTAACTCCATCAACTTACCAACAATGGTAGCTTCAGCTTTATTATAATTAGTATCAATTAAACTATCTACACCAAGATCTTTTAATGCATCTTTAGCAGATATTGTTGCCATTAATGAAACATCATTAAGTTCGTTATCTATTTCAGTACTAGCTTTTGCTAAAGAGTTAGCTACGTGTGCTTTATCTTCTTTAGATAAGCCAAATGCATTAGCTACCACTGCATTAATAACTTCGTTCTTATATGTTTCTTCTTTTTCTTTATAATAAGCTGCTAGTGGATTATGTTTATTATCCACTCTACCATCTTTGATATCTTCTCGATAAGCATATAGTTCATTTAAGTATATAGCAAGTCCTTCTGGTGATAAATTATATCTTTGGATATTATTTTTCTTAAGAACAGAACCTACCATCTTCCTATATTGTTCTAATGCTTCTTTTCTGCTTTCAACAGGAATATCATCTACATCAATATCAGCTGCATCAACACCGTATTGAGATACTACATTGATAAAAGTACCGAACACAGGTTTGAATCTAAATGTATACCAGAAATCAAGATAATTTAACATATCTGATATTTTCTGTGAAACATCTTCAATCTGTTTTGCTTTATTTTTATCTTCTGCTAATTTTGATGTTATATGTCTAATTAAAATTGTTTTAACCATCGGTAATGTTAGTTTACCTATAGCAATACTAGCAAGCATAACTTGACCTGATGCTTCTAGACTATTTATAGCGATACCAAATAACGATGCACAACATTTTTCTATATACTTACAATTGAACGCTAACGCTACAAAGAATTTGTCGTCAGGCTTACTTGTATTATCTTCTAATAAGATTCTACCTGCCTCATTTTCAAATTCATTCATTGCCTTTATATTGTCATTAGCAAATATACCATCTGAAGAACTTTCTCTATCCATGAAACCATAGTCGAAGAAACGTTCTTCCCATGCATGTTCATTTTTCGAACCATGGAAGAAATCTGCTATACTTTCACCAATAGAAGTACCAACAGATTTAAATACACCTATAACAGTATTTGTTATACCTTCAGTTGTTTTGTTTATAGCTTTAATTACATTTAGATGTTTAATAGCATCCCAGGCATCTGAGAAATTCTTACCCGCTTGATTTAGATTTCTTGAAAGTTTATCTGAGAAAGTTGTTTCTTCCTCGGTCAATAAACCTTGAGTATCTTTAGCTAGTTCAGCTTTATCTTCTTCAGAACGCAGTACTAAGAAATCATAGAAACCTTTACTACTTAAACGTAATATCTCAGTATCTATATTAGTTGCTAAGAATCTGTTACTTTGACGTTCAAATTCTTTAAGTAGTGATAAACGATTTTCTTCTGGTATAGAATCGATAGAGATGTTATCTCCAGGTTCATCACCACAAGCTGAACGAACCACTCTAGCATAAGCAGTAAATATAGGAACGAATATTCGTTTATACCAACTAAATACAAAACTTCTAGCTTCACTTGAAAGATCATTACTAACGTTATCGGTAAAGTCACTTGTAAGCATTAGCTTATTCTTTACTTCTTGTCGTACTTTAGCAGGGAATAATTCCTTAGCTAAATCCTTTAACTCATCATCAAGAACTTGGTGTTCACCATCAATTACGTGTATTTGATTTATTTCAAATTCTTTAATGATCTTAGTTATACGAGAATATTCTTCTTTACTTACATTGTCTTTATCTAATCCGTATAATTTAAATCTTACTTCGTCCCAGGCTTTTTCGTTATTACTACGTTGATCACCAAAGCGATCTAGCCCTAAATGACTAGATACATTTTTCCATACAAAATCTACTATCTTTGTAGTAACATATGTAGATGTAGAAGCTAGTGCTTTACCTGCAAACCAAAGAGAATTTAAGAGATTACCGTGCTTAAATTCATTCCACGCATATCCTAAATTATCTAGCGGATTTTCTACATATTTAGATAGAGACTTATCTACTAAGTTTCTATCACTATACTTACTAGATGTTAGACCTTCATCACGCTCTTTTTCATGCTTATGTGCAAGCCATGCAGTATAAGCACCGTTATCTAAACGTAGTATTTTTGTAGGACCATTCCTAAACTTATCAATATGTTTAGTGAATTCTGTAACAAATACTGCGTACTTTTCTTCAGGTATATCATCATCTTTAGGTGGATCGTCATCGAATTCTACACCTACTGTTCGCATACAACCTAGATAGAAGTTATATGCTGGTATAAAACGTTGTCTATACCAAGTAGTTAAGAACTCTAATTTTTCACTATTCGGATTACTTAGATCTAAGAAATCTACTTTGTATCCAAATTTACGTAAACGATCTCTATCTACACCGTTAGTATTACCATCGATAAACTCTTCAAATGTATCAGTTTCTAAGTCAATGATAGCTTCCCAATATTTACTATTAACACCATATCCTTTACAACGTATGGATCTCATGTTTTTAGTCTTAGGACTATCTGTTAGCAGCCATTTACCGACTTCATATACAGTCCATAAAGTCATACCAAAAGATGCAATCTGACCGATTATAGGAACTGAATTAGATCCTGCTATAGCTGCTGCACGAGCTGCTACTTTAGGTCCTAATGATCCTGCTAATTTTGTAGCTACTGATTTACCTGCTGCACTAGTTGCCCCTGTTGCACCCGAAGGATAATAAGGTAACGCAAGTGTACCTGCTCTAGTTGCAGCTGTTGTAGTAGCAGGGTAATAAGGCAGTGCAAGCATTCCAGTTTTAGCTGTTCCTGCTTTAGTAGCACCTTTACCGAACAATCCTTTAAACCAACTATTTACACCAGTTTTACCAGTAAGTTTATTACCAGTAAAGAATTCCTTAATTCCTTTACCAAGGTTATATAACTTACCACCTTTCAGACCGTTTTCTGAAGTTGGTCCAGCAAATAACTTTGCTATCGGACTAAATAAACGCTTAAACAATCCTGCTTTACCTGCACCTGCTGCAGCAGTAGATGCAGCTCCAGCACCTTTTGCTGGGAAGAAACTCTTTATTCCTAAAGCTCCTAATACCCAATCTAAGAAACCAGTAGATGATCCTCCGCCATCAAATCCGCTAAGGAATGCGTTCTTGAGGTTACTCATAAACGACAAGCCATCACCTCTTTCAGCGTTTGGATGATCTTTGTACCATTGATCTAATCGTTCTTGTTCTCGTTTATCTTCTCGTGCTTTACGTTTCTGTTCATAGTCAGCCCATGAACCATCAACGTCTCCATCACCATCTTTATCATTTGGATCATACTTTTTACGTGGCATATACTTATATAACAATCCGTATATATCAAGTAATCTGTCACCAACGATTTCTTGTAAATCTTTACGAGATACAACAGTATTTCTAAATAGATCAAGCGTAGAATTCCATGCGTTAGTGATTATGCTGGTTACTGCAGCACCACCTTCACCTAGCAAAGAACCCAACTTACCTATAACTGTTTTACCTACATTCCAAATACCTTTACCTATTCCTTTAATAGCTCTCCAACCAAACTTTACAGCACCAAGCGCTGCTGTACCTATTTTACCAGCTAATGAACGCCCAGCCCATTTGGTTAGTCTATTACCGTTAGTATCAAATACACCAGTATCAAGATCTGCCTTTGTAATTACACATCTAGGTTGTTCAAGAGTTTTACCATCTTCATCAGCCATTGTGTATACTGGACTATCTATTCCGTATGCAGATAACACAGGTTTATACACACCCTTATCATCACGGAAGCAGTATTTCAAAGTTGCTTTATTAGTTTTAAGATCTTCTCCGGTGATTACTACTTCTAATTTACCGTCCTTTATTATACATACATCGATGTATGGATCTTTAGCGGTAAATGCATCTACAACTCTGTCTTTAAGCCATCCTGCGGCTTTTGTACCTTGTTCCCATATGAATTTTATAGCTTTACCGGCTATACCAAATGCACCGCTTGTTAATCCAGCTAATGCACCACCTACTGCACCAGCTAAACGTCTAAGTTTAGACATAGCCAGTGACAATTTACTACTTTCTATAGGAGTACCGTCCCGATGTTGTAAACCTGCTTTAATATCTTCATCGTAGATAACTTTATCGCCTAATATACGTTTAGTAGCATCATTAGGATCATCTACCATTATCCAGCATTCGCCATCGATATCAAATACAGTTGGTACAACTTTAGGTTCAGCTCCTTCTTTCGGTATACGTACCAGTCTACCTTCTTTAATAGAAGTACCTGATACTAACATCTTCTCAGGATTTCTTGCACTATATACGTCACAATACGCACCGAATAATCCATCAAATCCGTGTCTAACTCCGGATGCTATTGAGGATCCGATATTCTTAACCTTCTCTAAAGCAGATTTGCTAAAGATAGCATTAATTGGTTTCATGGCGATATTGTGTAAGAACCTGCCTACCTTTCCACCGAAGTAAGTTAATGGATTACCATTAACATCAACTAAACCTCGTTTAGCTTCATCTTCGGTTATAGCTTCTTCTATAGTAGTATTACCATTTTCATCTAGCTTCTTACGATATACAGGTGGATATATATCCGCTACAGAATATATAGGTTTAGTACATTTTGAGTCTGAGAAGATGGTACCATTTTCTAACTCAGCTGCACTGATTTTCTTATCACCATGTACTTGTCCTTCTATATCTGATTTAAGGAATACATCACAAACTTTACTGCCTAAAACTAAATGTCTACCAAAACTAGCTATATTGTTTACAGTACCTTTTGCTATACGAGTACCTAGACCAAATATGTTACCAACTAATCCTTTACCTTTCTCATATGTACCAAAGATAAAGTTCTTTATCCTGTCACCTATCTTTAAACTCTTAAGTTTATTCATAAGTTCAGAATTCTTAAGTTTATCTAAAGCAGCAGCTAAATCTACTACAAGTAAACCATCTCCTAATTTACTATAAATAGCTTCATTACTTTCCATGATGTTAAGTAATATATTTTTTATAGTGTCAGTAGGATGTTGTCTAGTATATTCCTCTTTCTTATTAGTGGTATCTGTATCTGTTTGTACATTGTCATTAGCAGGAGCAGTAGATCCTCCGCTAGCAAACTTAACTTTATCGTTGTCTGATAACAATATACCTAGTTTATCTTCAGTGGTTTCACTTGGATTAAGCATACCAAGTACACGTCTAGCTATATTCTCACCAACAGTATCTCTTAGACATCTATAAATAAGTTCTTTAAATCTTTCATTAAACTTATGTGGTAAGATAGTTTCACCACCAGCTTCACCGGCTATACCAGTACCACCTAGTATCTCAGTAGGTTCGTCAACATAACCACCATATTGATCTATAGGTAAGTCAAATGAAACATTATCACCTTTAGCGAATTTCTTATGTTTAAGACCTTGATTAAGATCGTATCCATAACGTTTAGCTGCTTTAATCAATAAATTAGCACGCCATCCCACATCGGTTATGTTACGATGTGGATCGTTTTCCTCTTCTTTAGCTAGTCGTTGTAGCCAATTTATAAATCCACGTGCACCGCTGATATCACCAGCTGCTAATAATCTTTTAACAGCATTCCAGTCAGCACGCTTTTCGAATCGTGCACCTTTACCGCTATGTGCATCCTTTATAGATATATTTGTAGTAGGTAGGGCATCCTTATCTACTACATGCGATGTTTCGTGGAGTAATACACCTTTTGGTAATTTATTCTGATTATCACTTCTTGCCCAGATAATTTTACTGAGTGGATCAGCAGCTGCTGGTGTTCTCGTCAATGCATTTAAAAGAGCATTAATATACTCAAGATCCCACGGTGAGAATTTTATATTCTTATCAATTTTATTTGCATCTATAACTGGTATACCGTTTGTATGCTTTTCCCATCTACTTGATCTAAAAGGTTTTAATCGATTTATAAAACGTGGAAGCCAATTATTATTAAAATCAGCACATTCTGCATCAAATATTTGTTGTTCTTCTGGTGATAGTGAACTTCTAATTCGTATTAGTTCAGCACTAGAATATTTTTCATCTAAATATTTTCCGTATTTATAATTTTTACGTAATTCATCATCTAATTTTTTATCTTTTAATAACTGTTTTGAATATGCTAGTGCTATTCTATCATAACTTCCACCAGAAGCATACATACGTTTATTCTTATTAGTAACATCTCCTAGAGATTTACCAGTAATAGCTTGATATATGTCTTCAATGTCTTTATCGCTCGGTACCTCATCAGTCTGTTTGATGTATAGATATACACCAGTCAACATACGCTTAAGAGTTGTAGGTCCATTTGTAGCAATATCTTCTGCAGTACTGAAATTATCTTTAATAGCATCAACTGCATTTATTACCCGTTGCATAGCAGCATACTGAGATTTTGACATTAATTCATTGTCAGTATTTTGTCTTCTTAATTTAGACTTACCTATCTTGTCAATATAATCAATTGCTTCACCGTAATTACGTTTTCCAATTAATGTGTTAATAAATGAACTATGACTATCTGCATATACACCAGTTTTACCATTACTAACACTCTTTAGGTGCGGATTTTCAAAATTCTGTATAACGTTATTGATAGTTTTAAGTCCTAGCTTAGTAGCATCACGATAAATTAATGACTCTTTAACTTTACGTTTATCTTCTGGAGAGATGTATACATCATCTTCACCACCGTAGATATCCTCTATTTCTTTATTTAATCTATCTAACTCATCTTCATGTGCAGTACGCATCCTTAATAGATCTTCGTATGAACTATTTCTAATACCGATATTAACGATATTCTGAGTATCTGTAATAATAGCATCAGCTGATGTATTACCATGTGCTTCAACTTCTTTTACATAGTTCAATGCGTATTGCAAGATTTTATCGGAGTTTGTAGGTAAGAATTCCTGAATTACACCTATACCAGTATCTTCTAGTCTAATAGAACTAGTTAATGCTTTGTCTCTAACCAGTAATAACCTCAAATACCTAATTAAACTACGACGAGAATCATCTTCGTCAGCCTTTAGTATAAAATCAATTACTGCGTTATATACATCTCCATCATTTATAGTTGCATTAATATTGTTTAAAAACGTATTTTCGTTTTGAACAATAATATTTGCAAAATATGTATATATCGGATTATTGCTATTAGCTTTTATATAACTAGTCTTTAATAACTGAATATAATGTTTACGCAGTAGTTTATGCTGTGCATTATACCCTTCTTTATAACGCAATTCATCATCTATGTGTATATCTTTGCCATATTTTTGTTTTAATGCTTCATCGGATGTTAATTTATCCAATTCTGCATCAGATAAAAATACTACACCACTATATCTATCTATTGCGCCAGTATTATGATGTCTAAGATATTCTTGTCTTTCTCTAGTATCTTTTAATACATCGTTTCTACTAATCAACCATTCGTTAGCAGCATTTTCATTTGCGAAACCATTTTGTTTTAATTGTTCTTTAGCAAATTTATGCCAAACACGCATGGTTGGGTCATTTAAAATATTTAACCATTTTGAAATTTCTTCACCTAGAGCATAATTTCCCTGATCACCTTCAATCTTACCTTTACTCTTATTAAATGCTAATAATTCACCATGCTTAAACTCAGGGTCTATAAATGCGTGATAGAATAATCCCAACTGATTATCAATATTTTTCAATATTTTAAGTTGTTCTTTAGATATATCTACCTGACTATTTTCGTTTAACTTTTCGGTATCAACTTTTATCATCTGACTATATTCATCTTCGTGTATCTTAATATTATCTTCACGTAATGCTTTATAATCAGCATCAGCCATGTTGCTTTTTGTTGTTGAACCAACACGACTTGTCATCCTAGCAGTTATAGCTTTATTAGCTTTTTCTATAGCTTTCCTAGCTGCTTCTTTATTAATCTTCATTCGTTTACTAACATTTGCTGCATCAGTACCAGAATACTGACTAGCAGTAAGTTTCATATTCTTAATGAGATCTTTATCTTCACGAGTAGCTATAAGTAATGCTTGAATATGATCCGGTAATACAGATCTTAATACTTGGCTAAGAGCAGTTTTTCCATTAAAAACATTTAGTACATCTTCTATGTTGTTTATAGATACAAACCAATCATACCACTCTTCTTCTGTTAGTTCTGATATATCTCTTAGTTTCTTTTTACCGTTTTCTTCATAAATTAATTTGTTACGAAGATTATGGAAAGACCCATCAACTTTATCTCCTAATACAGTTAATGCCTCATCAAAAGATTTGATTTTAAAGCTATCCCATGCTCTCTTTACTTCACTAGAAAGTTTTTCGTAACCGTTAGCAAAGAATTTCTTAACTTCATCAACATCTTTAAGTATTTCTTTCCATTTCTTTTCAGCAGCTTCATCTGAATTTTCACCGTTAAATTTCTTATACACATTGATGAAACCTTCTTTAAAGATATCATCAGTAAATTCAGTTAAATCAAACTTACTTAATTTTTCTTTAAGTCCTTTTAGATATTCACCGAACCAATTCTTTTTATTCTTTTCTTCTTCTTTAATATCAAGGAAAGTTTGATTGTAGTATTTAAGTTGTTCCGGAGTTAACTTTTGCATTAATTCACTACCAGAAGCTTTGGTGTTCATTTGTTGACGTAATATTGCACTTTCATCTACTATGAAGTTACCGCTACCATCTTGTTTACCGAATTTATCTAACAAGAAATATTGTCCAGTATCTTTTACTGTCTGTTCAAGTATAGAGCGATATCTACCACTATATTCTACACGTTCTCTAACTATAATGGCATTTAAATGATCGATAGCAACTTTATTAGGAACTAAACCATCACGTGTTCTATCTGCAAGAATATCCAACCAGAATCCAGCAACATTAACAGGGGATTTAATACCCTTAAACATACCTGTTTTCCACAGATTAGTTTTTTGTATTTTATTTTCATCATCAGAAGTTGCTATTGTGTTAAGTTCTTCTAGGATACTCTCATCTATACGCCAATAATCTTCACTATGTGCTAGGTTAACTTTAAATAATTCTATATCTCTTGCACTTGTTCTTTGTGCTTTTAATAATTTATCTTTTATAACTACTTTATTTGAACCATAAGAATCTGCTACATGTTGTACTAATTGTGTAGTATCAGCAGCTCCACGTTGTACACGTAGCGTAGCATTTTCTCCATCTATCGATGCGTTACGTGCAAATTCATTAATAATTTCTTGTTGTGTACGGAATGCATGCTTCTTAGGATCCCATTCAAGTAAACCAGAATCTTTACCAGTAGCTAAGATTTCAAGATATCTAGTTTGCATCTTCAAGTATCCAGGAATGACTTCCTCTACTGCTTGAATAAACTTATTAGTTATCTTACCACCTTCATGAAGTGTTTGCCAGCTTTCATTAACGATAGTCTGTGTAGTATCATTTAGTCTAGGTGCTATAGCTCTTAAGATATCTCTTAATCCACTAGGTAAACCCTTTAGACGTCCTCGTGCTAAATCATCTGTTAATAGAGCTAAACCATTTTGACCACCACCAAAATAATACTTTAATGATTCTAGGGTTTCTTGTGGTAACTTACTGGTTAATTTACGTAAAAAACGTCTACCAAAGAAATCACCAATTTTACCGAAACCGAGTTTCATTAAACCTTTCTTGGTGAATACACTATCGTTATCAAATCCACTACCACCTAATCCCTGCATATCCTCATCATTAGTCATTTCAAGCATGTCGGATTGCATGTTAAGCATTTCAGGTATTAGTTCGGCCCAATCGATTGCGTCTTTAAACTTATTAACTAAGTTTTCACGCATTTTGCCAAAATAGTTATTTAATTTATCATTAAACTTATTAGCAACATTCTCTTTAGCTCTACCTATGATACGTTCACTCATGTAAATCTTATCAGCTTCAGGTAAAGCAGTGTTCTTAATAACTGCGTCTAATTTGGTATCTACTGCTTTAGCATGATTGGTCATTACACCTAATATGTCTTCAGTAGCATAAAACTGTTTATATTTAAGTTCTAAATCTTTCTTTAAATATGCAGTAAATACACTATTGGTAAATGCTTGATGGAATACAGAACTTTCTGCTATCTTAGCTAAGAAACCAGCACTTTCTTTATGTCTTATGGCATCTACACGTCTATCATAAGTACGGTTAAGAACAGCATCTTTTTGTTGTTCCATACTCTTTTGCATCTGTAATTCGAATATCTGATTAATATTCGAGTTCATCTGCTCTTGACGTAATGATTCCTTAGATGGTTGCTTATACTGCTGATCACGATCTTCTTCGCCGATTAGTTTAAGAATCTTCTTGTCTAAACCAAAAGGCATTTGTCCTTCAAGTTGTTGACTTAATCTACGAACAGCTCTTTTAGTATCATTCCACCATGGTTTAAATTTATCAGATATCTCTTGTCTTGCTATACGAGCTTCTGATAGTATATGAGTACCTTGCTGATATGCCTGGTATACTTCAGGCATATCGTCTTCTATAGCTCTACCTATACCTTTACCAGCACCACCAATAAATGCACTTCCTGCAGCGTTTATAGTAGGTGTTATCGATTTTAATTTAGCAGCAACAGGATTTCTATCTTTATCAGCACTTTTTATTTCGTCGCCGTGGTATTCATCGACGTCACCATCAAAATTATCTAATTTGGAATCAAAACTGGAATCGTCATCCCATTCAAAATCAAACTCATCATCTTTATTCTTAGCCATGGTTTACTCCTGATTCGGTAATGGTATTTGAAATGGAATAAAAGAAAAATAACAGAAAGCTGATAGTATATATTCTGTTACCTTAAATAAATCGTTAGTAGTATTAGGTTTAGTTAAATCTACTTTATACTGTTTCCACTTATCTAGTATTCTGTCATCACAACAGTAAGGTGAGAATATAGCACTACTAGTCATTCGTTGATGTTCGAATAATGCTTTATATAGATTACTATCAGTTAATGTGTAATTTATGTCATCTATATACAATACAGAATAATTAGACCAACTTTCCTCAGATATTTGTTTAGGATCAGTACTTGTTAGATTAAATACAGCTAATCCTTTAAACATAACATTTAGTATACGGTTGAATATCTTTATATTGTCAGTTATTTGTAATGGGAAAGTATTAACCGTAATATCTAGAGGTTTAGAATATCCTCCTCGTGTATTAGCAGCGGAATACATTCGTACCATTGTTGTTAGATTTATAGAGAAATCGGTATCCGGACTATTGTTGAATATCTCTTCACTGTAAGAAGGATCATGGTAGTATTTATTCAACGTATTTTCATCAATTTTAAAATCGGGATATGCTTCCGTAAAACTACGGTTTGGTCTAATGTTGTATAGTGGAAGTTTACTTAATAAATACTGCACATCATCAGAATCTGATAAACTAAGCATAAGACCCATTCGAGTATCTTTAAGTAGAGCTAAATCTATATAAATGCGCTTAACAGTACTGAATATGGAACTTAACATATTCTCATTGATTTTGTTTATGAGTTTTTCATTTTTAGTTATTAGATCTGATAATTCTGGCATTTTTACTAATTCCTTATAATAAGTATGACAGTAAGTCATCTGATGATGTGATTATAATATTAATTAGAGGATAATACATGGAAAAGTTAAAACCTTTTAACGTATCTATAATAGATCCAGACGAATATATACAGCGCAAAGAATGTTTACCGATAACATCATACGCAATGTATGAATCATCTACAGAGAGATTTGATCCTAATGGATTATATTCCGAAGTTATTTTTGGTCAATTAGGTAGTAAAGAACGTTTTATACGTCGCGGTTATATCGATTTAAACACAAAGCTTATAACACCACATCTGTATAAACAGATAGTAACACTAAAAAGTTATTACAAAGAAGTGTTAGCAGGTAAGCAATATGCGTATTATGATAAAGACCTTAAAGATTTAGTACGTACTACTAAAGATGACCCTAATGGTGATACTGGATATCAATTTTTCTGTTCAGTTTATCCTAAAATAAAATTTTCTGAAACTGATTCAAATAAACGATCCACGAAGATAGAATTACTTGATAAATATGCTGATAGAGTATTTATGTCTAAATACATAGTTATACCAGCAGCTATCCGTGATGTTAAAATAAAAGATGGTAGACCAGAATCAGAAGCAATCAATAAATTGTATTTAGGATTGTTATCCTTAGCATCTGCTATACCACCAGAAGCAGGTGAAGATATTGTATACGATTCTATACGTTATCAGATGCAACTTAAAGTTCAACAGATATATGAATATATCTTAAATATACTTAATGGTAAAACTGGTTTTAATCAAGCTAAATATGCAAGACGTTCCATCGTATATGGTTCACGTAATGTAATCACAGCTCCTCAAATGGTACGTGTACAATCACCTACTGCACCAAACATGATGAAAGTTGATGAATTAGAAATACCTACATTTCAGGCATTAAAAGCATTAGCACCAGTAGCTACTAATATATTACTAAACCGTTTCACTATGCGTTTTTCAGGTACTTCAATTATACCAGTAATCAATTCAAAAACGTTTAGTATGGAAATGCGTAAAATTGATGAAAATGAAATTAAGAAATATACAACAAGTGATGGGATAAATGAATTTATCAACGATATGCGAGATATACATTTACACCATAAACCATTCACATTAAAGTTAGATAAATCAGAAGTATATGAAGATGGAACAGAATTCTATCCATTCATGATTTATGATAGAGGTGACCATATATATCGATTTACAGATGTAGCTGCGTTTAAAGATGCATACCCTAAAGTATCAAGATATCGTGATGATAATGATAAATTACGTATCATGGAAACATATAACATTAACGATTACGTTATCGATGGTACAGGTGTACTATACGCATGTGGTATGGATATTGTACCGGAAGATGTTGATGTTATATTTAGTCCTGCAAGTTATACTTCATTTATTGAATTTGCTAAGTCTAAGGGTGCTAAAGCTGATGAACTAGGTGAGTATGAACTAGTTGTTGACGGTATAGAGATACATACAAAAAATAATTGTTACGGTGTTAAGACACAAGCTGAATGGGATAAGTTTATAGCAAATGATGTAACTGTAATCGGTACACATCAATATGTTAAACCAGAAGTGCTTGCAGGTAGATATCGTGCTATGGCAGGTAGACCAGATAGAATCAAAGATAAAAGAAAATTAGAGTTCTTTGAAGATATTATATATGACCCTAGTAAAGTTAGACCATTAACCTATATAGAATTAGCATATATAGTAGCAGATGGTGCGTCAAGGAATAGACATTTTCTTACTACACGATATCCTGTACTTAATGCGTATAATCTTGTACCTTATAAAGGAAAGATAATGAGTACAGTTCCTAGTAGATGTGTTAAATATCATTTTAAACCAGATGCGATAGGAAAGAATGATGAATATGTAATATTACCTGAGTACCCAGTATTAAATGCTAGTACTAAACAGTCATTATCGGTACATCCTACTGCTCTTGGAAGGTTAGGTGGCGACCACGACGGTATGATATATAGTATGATTTATAAATAAATCACATTGCCGTCATTAAATCGCGGAATTAAGCACGAAACTCTCTATCATTAGAGACAACGTGAACCGAAGATTAGTAGTAATATACTAGTCAGGGGCAGAGCATAGTAGGTGAACCTGCATAAGCAGAATATAATCCTACCACGAGGCCGCGACAGTCATTAGGAGTATACATGGATAATATTAAACAGTCATTAACTAACATTGGTTTTTCTAAATATAGCGTTACACCAGATGGTCAGGTTTATTCATCATGTTCAGATAGATATCTATCTACACATAAGGATAGACGTGGTTATGTACGTGTACGTTTATGCGATGATAATGGAAAGTATCATACAGTACGTGTTCATCGATTGGTTGCAGCAGCATTTATAGATAATTCTGAAAATAAATGCCAAGTTGATCACATTGATGGAAACAAATTAAATAATTCTGTAACAAATCTTAGATATGTTACTAATAGAGAAAATGCACATGCGGCTATGCATAATGGGCTTATGCCACATGCTGTATTTAAAGATGATAATGTTGTTCACGATATTTGTAGACGACTATGTGCAGGTGAATCAATTGCATCAATAGCACGTTCTACAGGTTATCCTTACTATTCAATTCAGGCAATTCGTCTGAAACGAAATTGGACGCATATATCATCTCAATATAACATACCTAAATATGAAAAAGATTTGTCTAGACCGGACAATGACAGAATTATGAAAATGTGTGAACTTATATCTTTAGGGTATAGTGCATCTGAAATACGTAAATGTATGCCAGATATACCTGAAGATACAATACATCGTACAATGAATGGAAAAATACATAAAAAAGAAATGGCTGTTTACAATACTCCTAATAATTGAAAACATATGCCGAACTGTATGGTGACATACAGATGTAGATGATAAAAAGCTTCTACGATAACAAAATTGGATGCTATGAGTTTATTAGCTATCATGTCAGAAGATGCAAATAAAGAATTAGCTGACTATATTAGTTCAACTAAATCTATAATAGATGTATCTGGTAATTTAGTCAATGGTATAAACACTGCAGGTGGTGCTGTTATCAATATGGCGTTGTTCTTTTGTACCTATGGTTCTTTAGAATAAAAAATAAACTACACTACAGTAGAGGCTATCCTCTACTGTAGTGTAATTAGATACTATAAACTAAGGTAACTTCCTATATGTTAAATGGTTTATCGTTATCTATACATTCATATATAGTGGATATTGTACCATACAAATCTATGACACAATACCCATGCTTATTCGTACCAACTATCTCGTAGATACCATCATCATTAAACGATGATAGAAACTCTACGAGATAGTCATTAACTTCATTCTCTTTTCTTTTAACCGTAAGCATATATACATCATTTCTCCATATACTTACGTCTATAATCCCAAACATCGTTCCATTTCCTCATAGTCTGGTAAATCTAAAAAGTATTTATATGCTTGTACGCTATAAGCTTCAGGTGATATAGTAGCTAATCCTAGTAACTCGATAGTATTTTTATCATGTCCGTTTATGTTTAAGATAGAACCGTAATATGTTTCTTTACTTATATTAGCTAATTTAAGTGCAGATGGATACATACTACTTTCATCTAAGTCATTAACGAATAAACTTACTTGTGTAGGAGCTTCTACTCCTTTTAATACTGGTACTCTAGCACCTACAGCTTTTTCTGGAGGTAGTACTGTACCACCTGCTTTAGGCATCTGACTATCCCATTCAGTGTACATACTAGGACCTACACTTGCAGGAACATGTCCATTCTCTAGTGCATATACATAGTCACCGTCTCTTACCATTACAGTTTGTTTACTAAAATTCTTCAACAAACTACAATCACTAAGACCTATTAAACTATCAATATCGTGATTCTTAAATTCCATTAATTGCATGATTAATACGTCATTAATGTTGTAAGCTATATAACGTAAGAAATCATATGTTTGTGACCAACGGTGATTAGTTATTTCACCTAGATGAAGTTTACCTTGACCTAGTTCTTTATTAGATATATAGTCAAGACTATAACTTATATCTTTACCATCAACTTTACGCAGTCTACCATATAAACACATACTATCGACGAACTGTGTATATCCAGTACAACTAAACCAATGCCACTTATCTACCATATGTTCAGCATTAGGATTTACGTCTTCTTTGAATTCACATACACGATATCTCTTAGGTAAATCTGGTGGACAGAATATATCACAAGGATCTACTTTTAATACTTCTAATCTATCAAGTATTTTAGGTATATCGAATAGTATATTCCAAATACCAACAATATCTGTTTTACATCTATGGATATGTCCAAATATAGTTTTAATTAGTGTTAATTCATCATCTACTAATTCTAAATGTAACGTAAAGTTATTTTTAGTTAACTCCTCACCTATAATAGTATTAATTACTGACAAACATTCTTCATATGTTGCTTGTCTAGGTCTTACATTTACATCAATATCTAATATGTTATCTGATACACTATATATTTTACAGCTAGGCTTTAATGCAACCGTATAAATATCACGTTCATGTATAAAGGTGATTACATTTATTCTACCCTCACCATACACTTCCGTTTCAATATCGAATGCACCTACAGTTATCTTAGCTGATTTACCTTCAGGTTGTATCTTAAGATATGCTTGTTTAATTAACGTTTCAGTATCTATATCTGCACCATACACGTAAGGTGAACCACATAGATCTCTTAAACTTACATATCGTTTATAACCACATCCTAGAGCATTAGCTAATCGTTCTCTTAATTCACTATCTTTACATCTAAATTCTTCCAGTTTATTGATATCTTCAAACTCTTTCTTAAAACTATGATTTCTGAATTGATTTTGCGTTATATAAAACGTTCTTTGTGGATCTCTAATAATACGCAGTATAGGTTTCCATTCTTCTGTACCATCGCTATTATGTATACATTCTTGTTCTTTAACTATAACTGCATTACAATTAGTGTCATTACTTTTGTGGTGACAACTATGAATATAATAATGGTCTACATTGTTCATTTGTATACAATTCCCTATTTATTTAATTCTATCGTATAAATGTTGTACATTTAAATAGATATAGTGTTAGTGTTATTTTAACGCTATAATAGTACGAATACCAGTACTATATAAAATGAAAATACATGTATTACATATAAGGGTATACCATAATGAATCAAACACTATTATACGGTTTTATTTTAGATAATGCTACTAGTGTTAAAGCTAAATCAGATATCAATAATCAATATAACCAAGGTATAGGTGTATTGATAGATGAACCAGCTAACTACCTAGTTAATAAAGCATATTTAACAGATATTAGAGACAATAGATTAGAATATAAAAATAATACTAGATTAGCAGGTAAACTAGAAGTAGTATATGACGCTAATCGTACAGAAACATTACAATTAAGTAATCTTACTAATGAACAACAAGAATGTTTGTTTAATATAATTGAATGTATCTATACACAAAATACACAAGATGATGATGTCATTGAAAATAAATTAACTACAGATGATGGCTTTATAGGATATGTTCCTAATACTTATCATCACAGTACAGAAGCTGTATCTGCTGATGCAGTTAATTTAGATAGTACAGTATCTACATTGAAATTTAATAACTGGGTTCAATTTGAATATAAAACACCAGAAGTATGGTTAGAGATTAAATTATGGATATCAAGTTCTGCATTTGCTACACAATATCCTTACGTAACTATAACTAATGTTATACCTCCGTATGATCTTAATCTTTTAACTGATCCTGGTACATTAGTACAATTAGGTAATTTGGCTATACTTCAGGCTGGTTCTACTTATATATTTAATAAAACTAACCTAGAAGCTATATCAAGAGATCAGAATGGTGTATACACATTCTCTACTAAGTATGTTATTGATTCTAGAACTTCTATTAATATACCATTTGCTTTACCGTATTGTGGAGCACATGAACCATCATCGTTAGATGCTAGAAGAGCTATTCGTAATTTTCTAGAAGAACATACTGAAGTATCGGATGATGAATTAAAAATATTGTTCCCGGAAGTTTATATCGATAATCGATTCTATATAGTTCCTGTATATGACAAGTTTACTTCTAGAGCAGGTAAAGATTTTTATCCTAGTATATGGAAACCTTTAGAATTAGCTAGATTAGCACATAAAGTATATGTTGATTCAGCTACAGAGTTTATTGATACTAACTTAGAAATCATAACTAATTCACAAAACAAAATGATTTCATTAGTTTTACCTGATGAAAATAATGCAACTTTATTCAGCGTATTAACAGAGCATCCAACCTATCAAGATTATGCTACTACTGATGCAGGATTTAGATATCAGGATGGTATCACACAAGAATTTTCATCTAAGCTAGCTAGAGCCATGGCTGTTGTTAATGGACTATCTACCGCTAATGAATTTTCTATTACTACTATAGGTAATATAACATATGTAGTATTTGCTCAAAGTAATGCTGAGTATCTTATTATGTTTAAAGATAGTTATGATATCTTAGTTGAGGGTGTATAATGCCAACACTTATTAAACCTGTAGTTGGTGGTATATATAATTTCAAGTTTCAGACAGGTTATACTAAGTTTGATGGCGTACATAAAGTAGTAAAGATTATGACCTATGATGAATATATCTCAGATGGTGGTGATATCTTTGCTGATTTTTATGAACCTAACCAAAAAACTGAAGAGGATGTAAATAGTACTATCGATGGAGTTATGGCTAATGATATCCTGAAGGTAGTACAACCTAACTATGAAACAGTAGAAGAAACGTTATATATCCCAACGTATTTCTTAGAAGAGACACCTGATTACAATGTATCTAGATATCATAAATTTGGTATCATAGCTAATGTTGGTGTTATAGGTGATCCAGATAATCTTAATTTCATGAAAGCTAATATAACCGAAGCTTTTGAATCTGTACTAGGTATAACTCCAGATGTATCATTTGTTGCGTTAGAAGAAAAATGGTTAACTGATGAACAATATCAAGAAATACTTAGTGAACGAGATGATACTAAAAAGAAAAGTTATAATTACTATAAAGAGAACTTAAGATTGCAAAAACAAATCTCACAAGCTAATACTAAGATTAACGAGTATGAAAGACTTATTATTAGTTTAAAGCAACAATTAGATGCTCTTACCAGTTAACTAGGAGGTTACATGAGCAATTTAACTATGGACCTAACTGGTACATTAGCTAATTATTCTGAATCTAATCGAGTATTCAGAATATTTAAATATAATCAGTTAGTGGATTTTGAAACTACTGTATTCACTAACAGTATACATGTATACATGATATCTGGTGGTGTAACTACTGAGTTAGAATTTGGTACCGATTATACTGTACCTGAAGAATTCATCAATAGCTGTGATAATGATATATCATCTGCTAAGTTGATGGATCCAGCATTTGATGCAGATCTATGTCGTGGTATAAAAATGCTACGTGGTGTTAGTTATGGTACAACATACACTATAGCTATTAACTATCAGCGTTTGTATCCTAATCAATTACGTACTGCTTATTTCCATAATGAACCATTAAACATTACACCAGAGTTAATGTTAGATGTAGTGACATCTATAGAACGATTAAAACTATTATCTAACAATGTAGCAGATGTTACTTCAGTTAGTTCAGCGTCTAGTATACTACTAGAATTAGATGAATCTAAGACAAATAGTAATAACTATATAACAGATGAAGAACATCTTATTAATGTGTCAGGTGGTAGATTTGTTATACAACCTAAAGGTGGTAGTTTCTACTACGATAGTGTTAAAGTATATCACCCAGCATCTAACGAAGTACTTACACTTGGTGTAGATTACTTTATAGTTGGTATGGATGAAGCTAAAACTAAAGCAACATCACATACATCTCCTGTATATAACTTTATCATGATAGTTAAACCGATATCTGATACAGTAGTAATATCTTATCATGCATACGGTGGAGATCCTACCTTAGACAACTATAGAGAATTGTTAAAGAATATAAACAACATTACAGAATATCTTAATGACGCTAAAACAGTGACTGAAGATAATTTAGGCAGTACTGAGCTGATGACTTCACTGTTTAGTCGTATTGAAATTTTGGAGAGTGAGATGAGAAGATTACAAGGAGTACCGTCTTACGGTGATATAACATCAGGTAAATGTGTTTTACTTAAATTATATACACCTACACCTGGATTACATTGGTATACTATTGCTAATTTATATAACATCAATGGTGTAGGTACAGTACCATGTACAGCTGATACATTTACATTTAGATTACAAACAAATATTAGTCATATACAGTTTACTGCATCTGTATCATTCGACATGAATAATAATGAAAATGATAGAGTTAATGTAAATGTTATTAATGAGAATTATCCTAGAGGATATATACCATTTACAGATTATTCTGGTGTAGCTAACATTATACAACCTCAGATAAGAGTAGTGTGGAATGAAAGTGATACTGTAACAGGTGCATCATTACAGTTAGGTTTTGAACTTAAAGGTATGGTTGAAGAAACAGTATCTATAGAAGATTTATCAGGTCATGAATCTTGTTGGAAATTAGTAGACGAGATAACTACGGTTACAGTTCCTAATGACAGTGATTTCTTATTACCTGATAATAGTTCTGTATGGTCATCTCTATTATCTAGTTCACATAAAGAAGATATGCTAGTTCCTTTTAATAAAGGACATTTAGCATGGTGTGGTACACAATCTTTAAATAGACCGGCAGAAGGTTGGCAGTATTTCGAAGTATCTGATGATCTATTAATCGATCATAATACGAATATTCGTAAGTTTACTGGGTTAAGATTAGATATAGAAGAAGTTGGTGGTTATCAATTCCCTATTGATATTAAGTTTAATTCCGGTACTGAAGCACTTAAAGGACATGCTACATTTACACATCAGAACAAAGTAGCATATATTAATGCTGAAGTATATAGAGACAACGGTAAAATCGTAGTTAGACTTAACTACGATATAACTGCAGGTATAACTTCTAATGAATTAAATCTAAAAGATATAGTAATTCTCCTTAACTAAAAAATAAGTACCACAGCATTTACTGCTGTGGTACTTTATTCTATCGATGTACTATAACAACTATATTCGTACTAATGGTTCGCCCTCGAACTCCTCCTTAATCTGACTAAAATCTTTTAACCTCCAACCAGATTCAATCGCACCTAGAAGTCGGGTGTAATAGTTATGCTCAGGTTTTACTGTATGCATAATATCAATGAACTTGCGATACATCTTGGCTTTAGTGCATGTAATTATTTCATCAGACACTGATGTAATGTACACTTTGGTAAATACGCCTTTCACATTAACAGCGAAACGTCCTGTAGGGCAGTCTGCATCATCTGTTATTACCTCATAACTTATAGTAAAGGTATAACCAGCTTGATATACTTGAAACTCATCGGCGTTCTCAGTTTTAATCAGTCTAGATGTAATAAGATCATCTAAGCGCAGATATTTAGCATCACCGAAATACGGCGCACGAAAACAGACTCTGTTTTCGCAATCCCATGCCATCGGATATAATATACCCTCACGACAGAACTCTTTGTGATAAGCATCTTTGAGTTTCATATCTTTAATGTGCATGAACCTGCGTTCATACTCTGGTCCAGATATAACGATATTAGTATCTCCGTTAACAAGCGTAGCCCATTCAGGATTTTTCTTTGTAGTAAAACTAGCTACACCAGCATCATAGTGATTAGGGTCAATAACACTGACGTTACCATTATCGAAAATTCTAGCTGATATGGAACAAGTGTAAGTACCCACGCCTAAGTTTAAATTGATAATGATTTCTTTGTATTCATCCATTTTAATGTATCCTTAAAAAAGGTCACTGTAGTAATACAGTGACCTCCACATATGCCCTGATTTATTAGTTATTAGCATATCTTTTCGGCTTTTCAATACCGTAATATACACTACGACAATGATAGTCGAAAGCTTTATTCACTGCTGCTTTAATAGCGGTATCAAGATATGCAGGTGGTTCGATATCCCATTCCTCATTTTTGAAGTTTGAGATAGTGATAACTTTACGAGTAATATACTTCTCGGTAGTTTCAATAATATCCCAAACATGCATAACAGAAATCTCAACATCGCCTTTATGCTGATACACGCTTATAAGAAAATCTCCTGTATTAGCAACGAATAGTGCATGTTGACCTTTTGCTAAATGACCACCATGCTTAAAGAACAATGCTGTCTTTTTACTTCCGTCTCTATCACAGATTATCTCAGCAAATCCAGTATTAGTGCCTGCACCACCACATTCCCAGAAAACTGATTTACCAGATTTACTCACTTCAAATCTCATTTTACTCTCTTGCATAATTAATCTCCTCTAAGAAACGTACGTTAAGAATTTAAGATACCAACCTAGATATCACCATACGTTTATGCATCATAATAACATATAAATTAAATATATTTGAATATATACCTCTACCGTAGGGTAGAGGTATACGTTATATATTACTGGTCGGATATTGAACCATTGGAGTTGATCTGAAAGGTAGATTCAAATGTCATACCTTCTCTAGTTAAGTTAGCACCTAACCATGTCACATGGTTATATAACTGAGTCTGTATAGATTCTAAGTATGTAGTTCCACCTGAAGTAACTTCAACATCAACTCCAGTAAAGAATCCTAACTCAGATATCTTAGCATATCTTGTATCACCGTTATAAGCTAACTTAATATACTCTAATACTTCATCAGCTGCTATATTTACAGTAGCTTCAGCATAAGCTATGATAGAAGTAGCATTAGTTTCGATAGTGGTATCAGTATTAGGTCTTTCAGGTGTAGGATTAAGATTACTATTATTTAATTCATATGCTTCTTCTCTACCTGTAGTAATATTAACTCTTTTATATTTAACACTAGTACTTGTAAAGTTAAGTTTCTTTAAATAGTAACAGAAATATTCATTACCATTGATAACTTTCTTAACACGCATACGGTATTGTGCTCTTTCTGCTGCACTTAAATCTTCATCAACAGGTCTACAACGTATAGGTATAAGAGTATAAAGATTCATATCTGTTCTCTTAGGATTGTATGCTGTCTGAAGTATACCGTCATCTGAATTATAACATCCTCTGATACCTACACCAAAATATTTAAGTTTAGGTGTTTCACCATTAAGTTGTTCATTAGGGAATACATTAAACAAATGATTAAGTGTATACTGAGATTGTGTTTCCATATCAAGTGGTAACAACAGAGATAAACCTAATTTAGACCCTAATAACGTTGTGACATCAAAACTGTCAGATACTACATTTTGCATAATTATTCCTCAATTCTAGTACAGGATTTATCCATACCTGTGTGCAAAACAAATTTCATACGAATAGTGTTAGACTTCTCAGTAGCATCGTGATATAGTATTTTAGTTACTGGCAGTCTATATACCATCTTAAACTTTCTATAAAAGTCTATACATATTTCTTTATATAGATTTAATATTACTTTATCTATATTAGTAGTATATTCTAATTCTATATCGTTAAGTGGTATATTTAATTTATATTTAAAATGGTCACCTGATAAGTAAGCTATTACGTTAATAATAAGATTAAAATAAGAAGCACTCTTTTGTAATGTTTCTTTAGTGTATAATCCTACTAAGAAATCAGGTTCTTCTACTGTTAAATATTCTACATTATCACGTTCAGAATCAATAAATGTGATGTTGTAACTACATAAACTTATAAATAAGCCACGTATAGCATCATAAATAGAATTCATTTTACGTACAGTATTAATACCATATTTACCATCAGCTATATTAAATATAGTATCGTATATAGTCATAGCCAATGTTCTATATGTTGTACCTTTAACAATAGGTTCAGTTAATGCTTCATATTGTCTAATTACATTACTTACTACAGGTATACTATCTACCCATTCTTCATAGGTAGAATAGTTAGATAGATTTATATCTAATAATCTATTAACAGTGATGTCATCTAACATTCTTCTCAATGCTTTATGGTAGAGATATTTATTAGATTGTTCCATCTGTTTAAATAGGAAGTAATGTACAGTATACTGTTCATTTATAAATTCAGCGAAATCATCACGTGAAACAAATACTCGTTCTCTCCATGGTAGTAAATCAAGTATTTTTTCTACAGCTACTAATTCATCGATACGATAAGTGTTATCTCTATACTTAATAGAGTCAGTAAGTGATACATCAGTTTTATTCAGCGTATATGGTACTCTTACTCTAACTTGTGTAGGTATATATTTAGGTGTTACACCTACAGATTTACATATCGTATAATAGAGTAGACAGATCATATCGTTTATATACAGTTTAACAGTTGTACCTGAATATGGATCAGCTACCGTAACACTATATTCTAATTTACCTTCAGAGTATCTATACATCAAAGTGTGTAGAAAGAATGTAGTCATCATTGCTGCATTTGATGTATCTATACGATCTTTCTTAAACTCTAAATATTTAGTAGGTAATTGATTATATCTAGTAGTACCTAATTCATTTGCCGTGTTTATAACGTATTCAGGTGTATTATTATCACTTAATCCTTCTTCGAATAGGATAGGATTGAGATCATCTAATTGCTTTATTTTTGTTTCAACATCTGAAATGAAGTTACTAAATATAAATTGTGGCTGAGCATGTAGTTCTTGTTCAAAATAAGATATATCTTGTTGCATATCTACATAATGTAAAGATACAAATGCATCTTCTAGTAAGTTTTCTGCTAGTATACGTAAATTACTAGATTTACCTTTATTCTTTAGAACATAATCAATATTACGATATAACCATAATGCTTGTCTAGTAGTTAAAACATCACGATAGTCATTTAATCCTTTAGATTTAAGATATTCCCATACGTGAAATGAATGTACATATGGCGTTTTAATGTTTTTAAATCTTTGTCCTAGTAATACCATAGGTAGCATTTGCCACAACATTCCCCAGAACGTAGTAGCATACATATCTTCATATGTGTATTCTTCTATCCACCATCTAGTACGTACCATATCTAAAAATGATTTTAAACATTTAACTATACTTTCACGTTCGTTTATTTCTAATAAACTATCGTCATATGCTAGTAAGGTTAAATTCGGTGCAGCTATAGCGTCATCTATACTAGATACAGGATATACCATACATCTAAGTAAACCGACGTGTTTAGGATATTGTTCTTCTAGATGAAAGTATTCATCATTTGGAATTTTGTACAGTGCTGCTGTTTTTGGATTAGTTATTTTTAAATCTTTACTAAATATAACATCTTCAGGTAATTCATGCTCAACAGTATATACATGCATTACATCACCTGATGCTAATTCTTCAGCAGTATATTCACCTGCTAAGTGTATATAGTAAGGATTCCACTTACCATGCGGGTTGGTAAGACCATGAGTGTTCATGTAAGATTCACCCATTAAGTAAGCAAATGGCTCAAACTTAATGGTGACAGTTCGTAAGAAATTAAATATTTCTCTACGATATAAATCAAGGTTACTGGCCATGTGCTAGAAACTCCTTAGCCCTAAACTATACTATAATCGTTGTCTCTATTTAATGGAAATATTATATATTTAAAGGAAATAAACTATGGCTGAAGCAGTAAGATTGTCAGCAAGTGGTGTTAAATCAGTATTAGGTTTAGACCCTACTGTTAATGTTAATCCACATAACAATATAGCTGATGTATCATTCGTTAATAAATTCTCACCAGCAGAAATGAAAGCCTATTTGAATAGGTTGTATGTTAGACCAGACCGTATGGGAGTAAATAACAACGTTACTGCTGGTGGCATACTCTCATACTTAAGACCGATACATGAAAAGTTAAGTTCTGCTAAGATAGAATCAGAGAAATTAAATAAACTAGCACCTGAAATAGAACAATCTAAGATACTAGTTAGTTCATCAATAATGTCACCTAATGACTTACAAGATGGTGAATTTATATTTAGTTTTGATGATATACCTGCATTAGAAGATGATCCAGATTTATTGAAAGAAGTTACTGAATTATACAATCAGTATTTTAATCATGTATTAAATCTTGGTATAAAGTCGTATGACTGGATAGGTGATGCGATGTATGTATCAGGTGCTAAATGCGTACTTATATTACCTATAGCTACCCAAATAGAATTAAGACATCGAACACAAAAAGAAGCTAATACCAATCGTTATAATGCTGAATTCGGTTTTGAATCATTTAAAGAATTTAGTAAAGGTAACGATGACTATTTATTCTCAGGTAAGAAATTATCATTAGCAGATTATCTTAAAGGTTATGATCCACATGTATCTAGTTTAGTACCATCCATGGAATCATTCGGTGTAAAGACACCTACCGAATACTGTTCTACAGATAAACTAGAACAATATGTTAAAGTTGATCCTTCTTATAGAAACAGATATGGTACTTCATATGTAGCTGGTATAGAGAATATGATTATTAACCTTAAGGCTAAAATGTCTGAAGGTGATATAATCCGTATAACAGAGAATACCGATAGTTTTAGATATATTAATACTTCAAAAGAGACAGTAGAAGAAGATATTTGGTCTAAGTTAGCAGCTAAGTATGGTTTTAACAATAGACCAGTTAGAGAAGAGATGGTAGTTCTTAAAGCTAATCCATCCAACTATAAACACAGAGGACATCCTACTCTTATCGAGTTACCTACTGAAGCTGTTATACCTATATTCATACCAGGTGCACCTAATGAACATCTAGGTTATTTTGTAATGTTAGATGAACATGGTCAACCATTAACTGCTGATGATAGTCGTGCTGCAACTGATACTACTGGTTGTGCAGGTGGAAGTAATGCAGCTACATTTGAGGCTATATTCGGTACTTCATGTTGCAATGCAGCTTATTTTAATCAGAGTAATGACTATACTCAAATGGGTAATCTTATCTTTAATAATCTGCTAGATGGTTACATACGTACTCGTATGAAAGGTATATTGCATAGAGATGATTTACAATTAAGCAGATTTAATGCATTATCTACTATATTGTTCCAAAGAACTCTAGAATCAAAAGAAACAACTATAGTGTTTGTTCCTCCTATGCTTATGCATTATTTTGCATTTGATTATGATAAGCGTACTGGTTGTGGTAAGAGTAAAACATCTGATATACAATTTATTCTTTCATTAAGAACTACCTTAATGATGGCAAATGTGGTAGCAGCTGTTAATGATGCTATTGAACATAAGAAGATTGAATTTGGTGTAGATGATAAAAATGCTAATGTAGAAGCTATCATGGAACTTATAGCTAATATTTTCATTGAAAAGAATAAGCTTAATGGTTCTATAGATCCATCTGAAATTATGAGAGACATGTATAGTAATTCTCTTACTATTATACCTAAGGGATTACCTGGATTATCAGATATCTCAGTTGATGTACAATCAGCACAGGGTGGTTCTGCACGCGTAGATGATCAGACTATTGAACAGTTGAATAACTTATTAGTAGCTCAATTAGATGTACCTTCAGCTGCACTTAATCAGTTAAATGAACCTGAATATGCTAGATCGTTGGTTGTAGGTAACTTATTCTTTGCTAAGAAAATAACAAGATATCAACACATTTGGTGTAAGTTAATATCAGAGTTTATACGAGTATACACCTTAGTAGATATTCCATTCCAAGAAGCATTAAAGAAGAAATTAGCTTTATCAGTTAAACATAAAGTTAAAGAAGATCTTCCTGATGCTGTTGCAAAGATGAAAAAGTATAATCCTAACGAGTATGATGATCTAAATGACTTACCTACTGTTATTATGAATAGTGTTAGTGTAGCATTACCTAAACCTAATATAGTTGTAGACAAAACTCAGTTTGAAGAAATATCTAATTATATTAATAACCTACAGACTGTTGCTGATAAATTCTTTAATCAGGAAATGATACCGTCTGAAGATAGTCTAGCTCAAGCAGCATTACCGTTAGTTAAAGCTAAATGGATAAGTGATCAAGTATCCAAATTCATAACAGAAGTTGGATCATTTAAGATGTGCGATATACCAGACTTAGATGAAATTGATCCTAGCGAATTAACTAGCTATATCCAAGTATTCCAGAACTTTGGTGCTGCTGTTAATAAACATCGTAGTGCTATATCTCAACCATCTGAAGATGGTGGCAGTGGATTCGGTGGAGACAGTGGATTTGGTGATGCATCAGGCGGAGGTGATGACTTCGGTGGTGGAGACGACTTTGGTGGTGGAGATGATTTCGGTGGAGATATGGGAAGTGAAGGTGGTGAAGCTGGTCCAGAAATAGGTTCAGAACCACCTGATGTTACTGGTGATGAAGGCGGTGGATCTAGTGATTTCGATAAATTAAATGGCGCTAGTATGTTAGCCAATATCTATTACAGAAATTCTAAACGTGCTAAAGATGACAAGAATTAAATTTGATTTGAAACACAAAAGTAAATAAACTATACTAAAAGGTACCTTCCTGAGTAGGGAAGGTACCTTATTCTCATTATTTAGGTGGACTAAATCCTTTCCAATACCCAGATAGTCCCTTACTGGTAATATACTCACATGCTAAGTTAGAACAACGCTGACCTAAACGTAACCTAGATATATGTTGATTGCTAACATTATACTTTCTTCCTATCTCACTGTTGCTCATATCGGTATAAATAAAGTCATCATAAATACTAAATATAGTAGCTTTAGTAGCTTTATCTAACACTCTAACGCCAGGACTATGCTTAGGCCAAGTATACTTATCAGTTCTATATCTAAGTGATACACCGTGTCGTATATTACTTACAGTATTAGCAGGGATACCAGTTTCTTTACTGATGGCAATATCTGAATAACCTTCTTGCAGACGCTGCCATATGTGTTCAAGTAACTGATCATCTATAGTCGTATGCATAAGACCGTTTATAGAGGCGTGCTCCGTATTACCCTTGATTGTAGTCCATTCTAAGTTATCCCATCTATTGTTAAGTTTATTACCATCGATATGATTAACAACTAAAGTTTCCTTGGATAATTTTTGATCTGATAGATACTTAGGTACACGTACAAAATGATAGGCTACCAACCTATGTACGCTAACATTGTGTACGGAACCTAGATGTACATATCTATAACCAGTACTCTTAACATATCCATTAACCTTAGTCATAGTCTCAGTATTCCATACATCGCCATATCTAGTAACATAATAACTAAAACCGTTGTTCGTTTGATAGCTAGTTTTATCTTTATCCGAATTAGATATACTGAAAAATTCTTTACATCTTCTGATAATATCAGTATAGATACTATTCTCCCATAATTTTTCATTGATATTGTACCACGCAAATCCAACTAACATGTCTCGCGGAATAACTAGTTCGATCGGATTTCCTGAGAAATCGTACTTTCTTATTTTCCATTTATTACCAACACGCTCCGCTTTATCAAGTATGCTGTATTTATATACCTCACCATCGAGATTCACTTCGAACGTAGTGTAGCCGATATTATCTAGTGAAGCGAAACCTGCTCTCATGCCATATGGTCTTTCTAGTATTTCCATAATAAATTCCTATTGATAAAATTAATATAATATAGCTAAATTATTATTAACTATCACCACATTAATAATATATAAATTCAATTATCATGAAAAAGAATAAACTATAACTACAAGAACGCTAAGAAAAACAAAAAGAATAAATAAGGAGCAATTATGTTAGATAAAGCGATAGAACATGGTAAAGAGCATCGAGAACCATATCGAGGTGCTAAAGCGTGTGATAGATCTTGCCGGAATCATGGTAGTTGTAATTGGTGTAGAAATAACCGCAATTACAGAAATATGAAGTTAGAAGAAAAGATTAAATTCGAAGTAGAAAATAACAACAAATGACTTACAATATATACTGCGTACCTGTATTGGTACGCAGTATATTTATTGTGTTTAAAATGGTATATTACTCGATTATATCTGTCCAGATGAACGGCATAAGATTACACATAGTAGTCCATAAATCAAATGCGATATGCCTTATTTCATCTTGTGCATGACTATCTAAACGTAGTTCTATGAAATGTTTCAGTTCTCTGAAGTTCATAGTCACTTGTATATCAGTAGGCATAGCATTAGGGAATACACAACGAATATCTTCATTCTTAATACCTAGTTCTTTTAGTTTAGTGATTACATCAGGTAATTTACTTAAATAACCTAATACTGCTTCTAGTGCTTCTGCATTAGCTTTGATAGGAGTAGGTAAAACGAATGATAGGTCTTCAGGATTTTCACCGATATAACGTTGTGATGCTTGTGAATAAGATGCAATCCTACAACGAACTAACTGATGTGTCAATGAACGTGATACATTACGTAATGTAAATGTAATTACACCATGCTCAAATGGTGATTCATGACCCATACGTAATTTAGGTGTTATATGTTTACATGCATTAAAAAATCTAAATATCTCTAATGCAATATTTTTTTCGTTTTCATCACGAGTATATTTAACTAAAGTATTGATAGTTGAAGTTACTCGTTCTCTAACGATATTCTCATCGATATCGTTCAAAGATTCTCCAGATACAATATAAGCACTATTTAAAGCATAACCATACTTAAGTGCTAATTCTTTTTGTTTATTAAATGCTTTAACAGTATCTTCAATAACAGCATCACACAAAGTATGCCATTTTTTATTAGCAGATTCATTAGCTAACCATACTGATTCATCAGCACCTTCAGGTAATGGTTCATCTAACATAGATACTGGGAATGGTCTAGCATCTTCCCAATCAACATTTTTATAATAACAAATACGGTAACCATTCCAGATATTACGAATCTCATTACTGAAATGAATAGTGTATGCACACATTCTAGTATCAATATCGATGTAAGGTGACTCGATAAGATTAATTGTCATATATAAGTACTCCTATGATAACATATATTTACATAAAATATATACGATATAACAAAAAATAAAGGTATACTGAATAACAGTATACCTATAGTTTTTAGAATGAGCAATGTGCTTAGCTTAACAGATTTTTCCTGGTATTATGATTTTCTTGCCACTTATCAAGATATTCATCAGTCTTTGTCTTGATTGCATCATGTACATCATTGACGTATTCCTTAGATAATGTATTTTCTGGAAGAGACTGTTGTAATCTTTCTTTCATATTAGATAACATAGCAAGATATGCCTCATCACTAGATCTGATTGTATCATATGTAGTATTGGTATATTCTTCATATGTTACACTATCAGGAAGATCAGATGGTTGATACTCAGAATTAAATACCTCGTCTTTAATGAATGTACCGTAAACACAATCTCCGGACATTGCATCTTTAATGACTTTTGGTAGTTTTGCTATATCTTCCTCAGGTATAGAGTATCCACTGATATAAATATATTCATCAAATTTATTATCAGGATCAACCTTTTCAAATATTCCCATACCTGCTTCTTCGCACATAAATGCTACTGCTAACTTAGGATAGTTAGTTTTTACCCAATTAAACCAATACAGCGGATTCCCATACCACTTACTGTTAGTATCCATCCAGAATGAATCTGCATCATCACTAAGCTCTTCGATGCATTCAATCCATTCACAATTAACAACTATGTTTTCAACAGTTCTATCAACACAACAAATGTTGCTACCAACTTTTTCATATAACTCGGTAAGTGTATCGTAACATTTACCGAGTTCTTCTCTATCACCGTAAAAGATATATGTATTAGATGCTATATTAGCCATAATTACTCCTATAAAGTTAATAAGTGTTAACTATCGAATATCGTAGCCGAGATTATTTAAGTCTCCCTTGAACATACAACGTGCATATACACGTTCAAATTCACCTGAGTGGATCGATTTTACTATCTCCACTAGTGATTTTGCGAGTGGATCATTTATGTATTTACTTTCTGTAAGAATTGTATTTAACATGTTCTTAATATACATAAGATCATCAAGGTAATTAGTTGACAATTCCGGTTGGATCTTAATTTTAAGGTTGCATATATGATTCTGTAAATCATGAATAACTTTACAGACAATTGGAGTATAGTCTTGTGTAAAGTGTCCATACATTATACGTTCAGTTAACAACATAGACATAATACATGAAGACCGTAACAGTTTTATGTGGTCGTATTTATTCATATAGACATCTGTTGATTTCTTTTCTTCTTCCATAATAAAACTCCATAATTTCTTACATGGGTGTATCAAAAATTTCCAATAATGCCTTTAGTGCAGCATATTCCTGTGGACAATGTGGTTCAAGATACCATCCACGGTCATAGCCAATAACTTCTGCACCAGTATTCATTTGCCTAACATATAACTTACTGATACAACCATCATCTATACCGTTTTTTGAAGGTAAATCATACACTTTAGCTTCGAAGTAGTAGCTACATGAATAGTATTTTCCTACGCTTTGTACTGCGATGTGTCCGTTAATCCAACCGTAAGCTGGATCATCCATTGTGCTATAGCAGACTTCTACTGGAAATTCGACTTCTGATGTATTGTCGAGATCAACTATTATACTCGTTGATATATTGACCATATAAACTCCTATTGATAACTACATATTCAAAGCTTACACCTTAGTGAATTTAACCCAATCTATGTTTGCACCATCTATCGGTGTAATAATGTTCGTACATAGTGCTGTAAATTCACCAGTTTCATACCTGGCCAGTACATCTTTGATAACATGAAACATCTTAGCAAGATATGCGGCTATACTAGATCCGTTAGGTTCATCTGGCCATTTATTAATTGGATAAGTCAGCTCGCCTTTAATACTGCTGATAGGCTTATCAGGACTAATTTCCTTTTGCTTCAGCATAAGTATCGCATGCATCAACATCTTTTCATCATTAACCATAAACTCAATGGTATCTCCGTTAGTATAATTAATACATACCTTTTCACAGTTAAGATTGGAATCAGATACAGGATGAACATCTTTTATCAAGTTTGACTTAGCCTTGTTCAGATATACCTGCATCAATATCCATAGCAATGCATTTCCAGTTGTATATATTGTATTAGACATATAAACCTCACAATCAACTTAAAACAAGATAGCTAATTACTATTAACTATCACCACACTAATAATATATATTTTCACTTATTTTGAAAAAGATGAAATACACTACTCTAGGATATCCTAGAGTAGTGTAGTGTATGAATTATTTAAAGTCTTTGAAGAATTTAGTTATCTCTTTATTCTTAGTGAATACTTCATCTACTTCTTCTTGTGTAATAACATTAAGTTCTACACCCTTAGCGAAAGCTGCTCTATAATAGCTTTCATACTGAGGACATTGCTTAATGAATTCAGGTCTTGAATAGCATATAGCACCATAGCGAAGTACTTGTCTATCAGAGCAGAATGACCAGATCATTGTTTCAGGTAATGAACATAATCCCATAGCCATACCAACAGTTCTTGCTTTACAAGTCATGATAGCACTAACTATAGGACCAATCAATGCTGATTGTTCTGTACATATATCCATACCTAAAATAAAGTATACAACTTGATTAGGTGTACGAGTATCTAGAAATCTACATAAGTTATTAATATCTTTAGGTTGGAACTGTATATCTGATCGCATGTATATTCGATAAGTATTACCATCATTAGAAAGTATACGTATCTGTGGTGGTCTACACTGCATAACAGTTATACCACCCATGCTACTATTATCTACAGCATTTTCAGTTAATAACTTTTCTCTGGCATCTAAGAAACTTTCCATACCACCTGATTGAATTTCAGTACCACTAGAAATACTTTGATTAAATTCATCAGTAGGATTAATACTTTCTTCACTGATACCAAGTGCCTCATACGGATCATCATAATTAGACATTACTCATTACCTCCTTTAGATGTTCTCTTTAACCATTCTGCAGCAGGTATGATAATATCCTCACCTGTTTGTATTTTAGCAAATTCTTCTTGTGTTATGTGACCATCTTCTAGTGCTTTACTTAATAGAGTAGAGTTAACATATTCTACTTGTTTAGCAGCAGATTGTTCTATACGAGTAGATACACCGAAATCAGAATGACTGCTCATGTGATACAACATAACAGCAAAAGGTGTAACAGTTATATTCTCTCTTTTAGCTGAGCTATGTATCAATGCAGCAGCAGATGCACATAATCCTCTAGCAATAGTTTTAACTGTACCTTTACAGCTATCAATAGCACTAGCTATCAACCCACCACTAGATACATAACCACCAGGACTATCAATATAAATAGTTATAAAGTCATGTTCATTCATGGTCATCAGTGTATCTATAAGAGCTATATAGTTATCAGTTTCAGTTATCTGACCAGAGATATATGCTACATAGCAAACACCGTCATCGTGTACACCTACTTTAAATACAGGACAATAAGCTTTACTTTGTTTACTAGAGTCAACATATTCACAAATATGTAAATCACTGTCAGCTGTAGTATTAACTTTAGATAATACAGGTTGGCTATCAGAAGAGGTAAAGTCTTCAGTACCAACTGATACATTATCTACTGACAATGTTCCTAGTGTATCCCACATTTTAGTCATATCTAGCATAGTTATCTCCTGTATATAAGAGAAGCACTTGGTATAAGATTACCATCTTTACCATATACACATTGTTCACCGCCTACACCGGTAATAGTAGTACCACCACAACGTATATTACGTTCATTGTACAAACGTGCTACATCTTTATCAGTTATCATTAATGATTCCATACCACAACAACCAGCGATAGCATCTTCTAGTTGTTGTCTAGTTACACGAATCTCATCCATAGATTCCTGACCTGATATGTAGCGCTTAGTAGCAATCTCATATCCAGGAGCACCTACTGCATCAAAGGTAACTATTAAATCTACTTTACGGTATTCATACTTAGCTTCTGGTCCAGTAGTAGGTTCGCATAGAGATCTAATACTAAATGCAGTATTAATAGTAGGATCTTGTAAACTCTTCTCTAAATAAGCACCATATGGACCACATGGTTTAACTTTAGCTCTTATAGGAAATGCATTACATCCATGCATGTTGATAGGCTTATCATCTATCCATATCTTAGTAAATAGATGAGACATCTTAGATTCATCTATTTTAAGTAGACGACGCATGTCCTGTTTTCCATCTGGTGAACAGATATCAGGATGACCCCATTCACCGAAAAGTATACCATCTTTAAGACATATATTAAATCTAGAGTTAGGATCTTTCATAGCGTTAATTAATGAGTTAGCTTCATATATAACGTTAGCTCTAGTAGGAGCACCTACACATCCTAAAACTACTTCATAACAACCATTTTCATCAGGTTTAGCTGCTTTTAAATCGTGTCCATTGTAATTAGTTAATGCTGAGCATGAAAATTTAAGCTCAGCAGGTAGAGTTGTCATATTCATATATGAGTAAACCTCCATGTAAGTTAATCAAATCATTGACGATACATATCTTCGAATTCATTATTTTTTGTATTTTGTTCAACCAATGCAGCATTAAGACCATCGCCACTGTAAGCACCAAATATCTTTGAGTGATTAGAAGAAGCTATGTGACCTATATCACGCATAGTCAATAACCCTGCAGGTTTACTCATGCTGGTAAGACGATATAGCTTATTCATATCGTCTTTATCTCTGTATAAATGCTGATATATAATCTCTAATAAAGTATGACTAGCATCTATACCTTTACCTGTTACATCTTTAAGATCATCTAACATCCAGAATACTTTTTTATAATCCATAAATTTAGGAAATCTTCCTAAACCTATAAACTCTTTCCATAGATAATAACCCATCTTTTCTATCTTAACTACATCACTACGAACCATAAATTTATCACCTTTATAGAAAGTTAATTTCTTAAAAGCTTCATTGTCAATAGTGATATCCTCTATTTCACTAGGATCCATTTCGATAGCTGCTGGTAGTTGTATACCTATCTTTGCACCATCTGCTTCCATATCAAATATAGCTAATGCAGTAACGTATTTTTCAATTTTAAGTAAACTATATGTATCATAATGTACTGGTACATAGGCTATTAGTTTATTACCTTCATATGTAACAGTACCATCATCATGTTGTACGAATAAGGATTTACTACTCATTAATATCTCCTAATATTTTTAATCCATCACATACACTTTTATTTATATCTTGAAATGTATGATGTTTACAATCAGAGTGTACCATTACTAATGATGAACGGTTATCTTCATCTAAAGCCAAATTAGCAACTACATGATTCTGTACGATTAATTCATTTCGATCATCTAACATATCTAAATGAAAATTACGTATAGTAGAAGTTGCTTTATTTATAAGTAGATAAGAATTCTTATCAAAATCATTAACAGTATTATAGTTTTTCCATGTGTCTAGATTTAGTTGTCTGTTTATAAATAATCTTTTAGTATGTACGAATAACATAAAACAATCACTAGATAATTCTTCGGTAAACTGTTGTTTTAAATACTCTTTATACTGCATACCTTCATATACAACAAATGATGATGAAACAGATTCATCTTCTAACATCTTTTTCAATGGTAATGCTTTACCGAATGGTATTGTGTCTATATTAACTGATATGGTATTCTGATTAGATATACTATATTGATCGGGAAGAATAAGTATACCACCTAATACTAGTATAGGTGTATACTCAGAAAGATTATAGTTATCAAATTTAAAATACCACTTAGTATCTTTATTAATGAATAAGACATCATTGTTAGTATGATGTTCTGCATCTCGTATACTAACTACATCAAATCTACCTACTTTAGTAAAATCTAATAATTGTACTTCTGGTGTAGTATGACCATCATCAAACCAACATAACTTTGCACCACCTAATGCATATAACGCACTATCTGAAGTATTATAAGCAGGTCTACATACAAACCCATTAACTACTGGTAAACATCTAGTTAAATTAGGTGTCTCTGTTACACAATCTTCTTGTATACTCATACGTAAATCGTGTAGCATCCATCTATAAGCAAAAATATTATACTTACCACTTATGAAGTCACCATAGTCTAAATTAAATGTATTTAAAGTTGACAACGCATCCCATACTTTGACAGGATTAGTCGGTATAACTGTACCAACAGTGTATGCAGGCAAATGTACTTCATAACCGTATACTAAACCATCTGTTAACACATTATCATAGTCTTCCCATGTACTAGCAACAGCTGCATCTTCGTAATCAACGATCATGCGGTTATAATCTAAAGCATGCGATACATTATTATTAGTGACTGCTACGTATGCATGAGTATTCATATCCACCTTAGACCATAAGTCTACAGGTGTGATATCTTCTCTACTATATACGTCCAGTCTATTTTTGTGTTCGATATAAATTAGATGAGTAGTATACATAATGGTATAATCTCCCTTATTTCTTAATACTGACCTATAGAATAAACATATAGCAAGGAATTTATAATGACAACAGATATCTCAGAATTCATGTGGAAAGAATATGAACAGCAGCATGTAGATTTCCCTGAACCTACGATGGAACGTATGTTCGAAAGTAAGTTTAAGCGAAATTATACAGTATACATGTTAGCTCATTTTACTTCCCGCATAGTAACTTTAGATAGTAAGTTTGAATTGCCAGATAACTCTATATTACATGTTGCAGATAATTTCTTTCACATGGACGACTGTATAGATACTCCTAGACTGGATGATAACATATTTGTACAGAACGAAACGTACATGAAATATTTGTATCATATACGTGATTTTAATAAAGAAGGTCCAGTTACATATGAAGATAAGTATATCTACAGACAAGCAGGGTTACCTTCTAAATTACTTAAGTATAGAAGTGAACATGGATCAGAGTATAAGTATTTAAATTCTCTGGAGATGTTACCTCCAAGAAAGACAGCTCTTACTATAATCAACCATAATCCATTATTCCGTATTAGAGTATTTGGTAGATTAAAGACATATAGACGAGTACAACAGATATTAGCATCTATACTTAACACTATAGTTGAATTAGCACCTACAGGTAAAAATCAGTTCATTGTACTTCCTTGGGGAGAGGAATATTACGATAAAGCATTGTTCTTAAGAAATAGAGATAAGTTAACATTCACTACTATTAAGAAACCTGAGAATTTACACTATATTCTCATGATGCATTTAGTAAATTATTTCTGGGATACTGCTACTACATCAATATTCTCTAAAGTACCTGATGAAGTATATGATAAAGTATACTTTGTATTCAATACTGGTGATAAATATGTTTTCTATAATTTCAAAGCTCTTAAAGCTATGGATAGTAATAATAGAGTATATAGAAAACTATTCAATCAAACTAATTTGTTATCAGTACTAGGTAGACCTAATAGTGATACACCAGAAGCTAAACAGTTAGTAGAAGAGTTAACAGCTGATGAAGCAGTTAATGTAACTAAACCTACTGAGAACGTTATAGATGAAACACGACCTGTAGATAAAGTATATGAACCAAAGATAGTTGTTACTGCATCTAAAAATACTGTAACTGATTTAGTTGACAGTACAACTGAAGATATAGTAAATAAACTTAATGAGGTAGTTGCACCTAAACCTGTAATACCTACTACTACAGGTATAGCTAAAACCAATGTTAGTATAGCTATACCTCAGGTTTCTGCACCTGTATCAAATACAGCTAGTAAAGAAACTAAAATAAGCAGTGTTACAAAAGCTATCAATACTACTAAACTAAAAGATATAAGTGGTAGTGAAGAACATATAAGTAAAGAATATGTAACTGATTTAGAGAAAGAAGCAGATACGTTTATTGATAATAATGAACTACTTACACCTGCGGCTAAAAACCGTTTTAAGAAAGTAGCAAGAAAGTATCAAACACTAGAATTAGACGGTGTACCTCTAAAGAAGATATTAGAAAATGATTCTGATTTAACTTTAAAAGATACTAAGTTAGATACTAAGATAGTAGGAAATCTACCTGATCCATCAGCATTAGATTGTAGTCTGTATACTTACGATAAGGATTATATCAATAAGACATATAAAAAGCATATAGCTGGTATCATAACGTCATTCCAGAAATCAGGTGTATACTTAGTAGATCTTAAAGAAGAAAAAGTAGTAACAGATTTACATAACTATACTGTTTATAGTTGTCAGTATGAAGATATCGAAGGTAAGAAATCTACAGTTAAGTTTAAGTTACCTAACATCAATGAACAAGGTATAGTTAAAATAGATGGTGTTAAGCAGTATATTAAGAAACAGAGATTCCCTCTGCCTATAATTAAGATAAGTGATACAGTAGTAACATTAACATCTAATTATAATAAATCTCGTGTAGTTAGAAATACTAATAAAGCACATAATTATCTTAATTATGTACATAGTTTTTTAACAGATCATGATAAATCTAATTGTAGGATACACTACGGTAAAACAATAATTAATTTACCATTAGCGTATGAATATACTGAATTAGCTCGTAGATATGATAAATTAGAGTTTACTAGTAGAACTGACTTAGCTAGATATACATTATTCTTTAATTATAATACTAGAAATAATAACTTTGATGGTAAATCTGAGTTATTACCTAAGTTAGAAGCTCAATATGGTACATACTTCGGTAAGACTAACAAACTATGGTTATTTGTAGATAATACTAATAAAGTATCTGCTGTTAAACACACCGGTGGTGAAGTTGATATAGGTTGTGATACTATACTAGATGTATGTAAATTATCTCTTAATGAACCGGCATTTAATAAACTCAAACCACTGTCAGAATGGGTTACTATCACTATACTTGATTTAAATATACCTATTATCTTCATGTTAGCTTACCGTTATGGGTTAAGAAATACTCTTGATTATATCGGTGCTAAGTATACTATTACTGAAAATAGAAGTAAGACCATAGTAGGTGAAAATGAAGTAGAAGCTGGTGTTGAAGGGTTCAATGATGTTGTAGCTGGTGATATACCTGAGTATGATGATAGTATCGAAGACTATAGTAAAGATACTGTTGTTTGTTATGAAGGTATATGGAAAGATAACTTCGCTAAGAGAGATGCTCATAACTACGATGGGTATAAAGAGATAAATAGTGAAGTGATTGACATGATCGTTAGGATAAACAAGAAATATAATAAAGATCTTAGTAATAATGAAGCTACTAAGTACATCAAAGAAAAACTTTATAGTTCTGGTAGTAGGCTAGTTGTTACTAATGCTGATCTTGATGCATGGCGTAAGAAGTATAATTTATCTTACGAAGATCTTATCGATGGGTATTGTACAACTCAAGTTTTTGGCGACCATTATTATGCATCTTCATACGGTAAATCAATAACACCGTTGATTGAACAAGTAATTGAAGATGAAGCTATACCTTTGAAAACGGTGAATTTTGCCAGAAATGAATTATACGGACATGAAGTATACCACTTAGAACATATTACAGATCACATACTAGGATTTAGACAACATGGTATTCATATAACAAAAGAGTTTATTGATTTCATATTGTTATCACGGACAGCACATGAAGATGGTCATAGTACTGCTCCTAAGAATGTTAATGATGAATGTTTACGTACTCATACATTTGATGCACATGAGAAATATGCTAATGACTGTATGATAATAAAACTAAGAGAATATGTTAAAGATATCCTTAATGATAAAGAAGAGGAAGAGATAGTACATGTTACATCTGGTATACGTAAAGCAGCAAGTAGTATAATAGATAATATACCTCATATATTCGGTTTAGAATCATTGGGTAGACCTGTTAAACCTAGACTAGACAAGGTTAAGTTATATCTAACTCTACGTAGTGATAACGTACAGTTTAACAACTGTCAAGTTCAAGTTAGAGCTATGATTATAACTGTAGCACTAGGTACTAAGGCTAGTTGTACTAGACGTGTAACTAACTACGATAGTGCAGTATTTACTACACCTGGTAAGGATACTGTACCTAGAGATTTAGTTGATAAAGCATCTGCATATCTTAACTGTGGTCTAAGAAAGATATCTAAAGCAGAAGTAGTGTGGATACCAGCAGATAAAGTACCTGATAGACAAGTACTTGAAACACCTAGACTCACACCTGTTGAGTATAAGAAGATGACTTCTAAACTCAACATTAATGAAAATAAAGTACGTCCACCTCAAGAAGGTAGTGAAGATTGGTCTATAGGGTTTGAAGATATATCTGAAGATGTTAAATATGTACCTAAACCAAACGATATACATATTAAATTTGCAGATAGAGTCCTTCACATTAATAGATATCCATTAGCACATTCATTAATAGTAGCAGGTTTAGACTATTTTGATGTGTCAAGATACGATATGTCAGAATTCGAATCTAAAGATGTGTACTATAGATTACTTATGGATAAGAAATTATCTATTAACTATATAAAAGGTATGGATAGTTTCTATGATCTATTTATAGACAATATGACCTATAGTGTACTTAAGATGATGCATGAACCAACTACAGTAAGAGATTTGTTAATACGTGCTACTGTACTATTAACTACAACAGATCACTTACCAGCATCTTCAGGATATAACCACCGTATAAGAGGATATGAACAATTCGCTGGTGTAGTTTATAATGAACTAGCTAGAGAGTTTGCTGCATATCAATCTAAACATGGTGCTAATAATAAATTCAGTGTTAATCCTGATGCAGTGTATTTGAGAATTATACAAAATGCATCTATGTTAACTGCTGAATCTGGTTCACCATTAGAAGACATGACACTTATGTGTGATATGACCTATGGTGGTGTAGGTGGTAGATCTGCAGAATCATTCGTTATCACTGATAGACATTATGATGCATCCGATATAGGTGTTGTGTCTGAATCAACAGTTGATAATCAGAAAGTAGCATTTAACTCAGCACTGTCATATAACCCAAATATAGTTAATACATTAGGTATGCCTGCAGAAATTAAACAAGAAGATTTAAAAGCATCTCAAGTATTTTCTCCGCATGCATTATTGTTCCCATTCAGTACAAACGATGATTCAAAGCGTTTAAATATAAATGAACCACCTGAAAGTAATTTCAGGCAGATCTCCCTTTAATTGCTGGAAACTCCTTAGAGCACTATAGACTACAACGTAAGTATGAAATATAACTAAGCGTGAATGTTTAAAAACTATAGTGATTGGACGATCAGCAGCCAAGACCCACATAGGGTAAGGTTCAACGACTATGCAAGGTAGCTCTTGCTTAGGATTCAAGCGAATCCGAAATGAGGGACTCCTTATTTATAAGGATGAAGATATAGTCTGATCTCATGTGAAAGCATGAGCAGTGGTTATATACCACGGTCTTGTTCTAGCGAAACAAGATGAACATATATGAAATTTCATTAAAATTCAGTGTGCGCATTTAGTACCTACTGAAGGATATGATAAAGTTAGAGTACGTACTGGATACGAACGTGTATTAGCGCATAGATGTGGTAAGAACTTTGCAGGTGTTGCTAAGGATAATGGTAAAATTACATCTATAGATGAAAAAGCTAGATTAGTTGAAGTTACTTATACTAACGGTACTAAAGAAGTATATCCTTACGGATCAGAACTCCTAGAGTTTGACTCTATGGAACTGGAAAGTAAAATAGCTTGTAACGTTAAGCTAGGTCAGAAAGTTAATAAAGGTGATATAATCACATATAACTCTGAATACTTCAAGAAAGATACTTTCTCTGGTCAAATAGATATGTCTATAGGTACATTAGCTAATGTTATTTTCATGGAAATGGATACTACATTAGAGGATAGTACTGAAATATCACAGAGACTAGCTAAAAAGTTAACCATGAATCCAGTAAATGTAAAGGTTGTATCATTATCAGGTAAATCACTTATACATAAGTATCTAGATATAGGTACTACTGTATCACCTACTGATGATTTAATGATATTTGAAGAAGATCCTACTGCTACTGAGAACATGAATACTAATGATGAAGCATTAGAGATGTTAGCAGAACTTAATAGGAGAACTCCATCTGCTGGACATGCTGGTAAGATTATCCGTATAGATGCTTACTATAGTTGTGATCCATCAGAAATGCATCCTACTGTATATGAATTAGTTAAGAAATGTACAGATGAAAAGAACAGAAGATATAAACTAGCTAAATCATCTAACGAAGCAGATGAATATCCACAATCGTCGATGATTAAGGAAGGATCTAAATATAAAGGTGTTACTTTCGATAAAGAAACAGTAGTATTCATCTTCCATATACAAGAACGTATACCACATAGCGTAGGTGATAAGTTGGTAGTATGTAATCAGCTTAAGTGTACCTGTGGTGGTATATTCCCTAAACCAGTATATTCAGAAAGTGGTATCGAAGTAGATATGTTCTTTAGTATGATGTCAACTAATAAACGTATAGTACTATCACCATTCAAATTCGGTATAACTTCTCGTATATTGATGAAAATAGAAGATGATATATGCATGGAGTATTTTGGAGAACCTAGAGATAAAAAATAAAAGGAGAGTACAGTGATATGTAGATTCAGCGAGGTTAAGCATATCAATAAAGACCTGCTGATGAAGATATGGTCATTGTTATATAAAATTAACGATGACCAGTTAACATTATGCATAGATGATAAAGGTATATGTTTAATGAGAAAATTACCTAATGGTACCTATCTCGAAATATACCCTTATCAAGATGAAGTCGTATGGAAAGTATTTGATAGTAGAACAGAACTAATAAAAACAAAAACATTTAAATGGTAAAAAATAACAGATTAATATACGATGGGAACCTTGGCGAGGTATTTTCACCGAGGTTCTTATTATTATACAATTTATTTATATCGAAGATATATAACTTTAAATAAAAAAAATATACAACGTTAAAAAAATAAAGGTACCTTCCCTAGTGGGGAATGGTACCTTATTCTCATTATTTAGGTGGAGGATTGTATCCTCTCCAATATCCATCTAATCCCTTGCTGGTAATATACTCACGTGCTAATTTAGAACAACAGCTACCTCTACGTAAATAATAGATAAAATGATAACTTACGTTATACTGTCTGCTTAGTTCACGGTTGCTCTTATCAGTATAAGTAAATGCATCATAAATGCTAAATATAGTATCTTTATCTAACACTCTAAATATAGTATCTTTATCTAGTTTACGACTATGTTTAGGCCAAGTATACTTATCAGTTCTATATCTAGGTGATACACGTCGTCGTATACAATTTATAGTAGTAGCATTGATACCAGTTTCCTTACTTATATCGATATCAGAATATCCTTCTTCTAGAAGCTGCCAAATATGTTCAAGTACATGATCAGTTATAGTAGTATGCATAAGACCAGTAGCAGATGCATGTGCCATATTACCCTTGATTGTAGTCCATTCTAGATTATCCCATCTATTGTTCAGTTTATTTCCGTCGATGTGATTAACTACTAAACTTTCTTCGGTTAATCCTTGAGCTAATAAATCCTCAGGTATACTTACAAAATGATGTGCCACCAAACGATGTATTGCAATATTGGGTACAGAACCTAGCTTTACATATCTATAACCATGACCCTTATCATATCCTTTAACCTTGGTCATAGTCTCAGTATTCCATACTTCACCGAAACGAGTGACATAGTAGTAAAAGCCTCTACTTGTTTTATAAATAGTTTTAGCTTTATCTAAGTTAGATATACTAAAAAATTCTTTATATCTTCCGATAGTATCGGCATAGATACTATTTTCCAATAACGATTCATCGATATTCCACCAAGCACAACCTACTAAAACGTCCGGTCTAATGTCATTTGGTCTTTCTAATATTTCCATCTTTAATTCCTATTGATAAAATTAATATAAGATAGTTAAATTATTATTAACTATCACCACATTAATAATATATAAATTCAATTATCATGAAAAAGAATAGAATACACTACACTAGGGAATATCCCTAGTGTAGTGATATATAGATATTTGTTATGATGTCTTTATTATAAACATGTAATCTTCTATTCTATTATAAAATCCAGTATATCGTTGATAAGCATAGAGTCTTTTATAAACGGGAAGATTCACTTGTTATCCCTATGTTCATCCTACTACCTTCAGAGGTGTCTCGGTTGTCCTCTTCATCAGTAGTAGATCTAATATACTAGTCAGTAGTGTCTTGGTTGTCTCCTGTACTAGTATTTGTCCTCACCTCTTTCATCCCAGATTCTGTGCCAACGTTCTGAGACTGCGTACTTCTGACCCTTTCGCATCCCTGAGTTCCAGTTATGTTCATAAGGTTCATTGTACCTAGTTTCAAGGTCGATAAAATGCGGGCATTTTCTCCTTGAAACTTTATAGGCGGCGGTGAACAACGGTTCAACACAATCATAATCTTGTAAGACCATGACTACGTCTGCCTTCTCACAGATCTTGATAAAATCTGCGATACTAGGACAGATAATATTGCTATCTGTCTTGGCACCGATGTCTTTCGCTACTTCCTTGAGGCGAGGACCATTCTGGTAGAAGTCCTCAGTCGTCTGGTTGGGTTTGGTTTTATGCCACACAACTGAGGTTGTCGTTTCAATACCGTTACTAGCATCGAACAATGTGCAACGGTACCCTAACTCTGCAACCGTTTTCAATGCATTATGTACTGCACTGATATAACAGTCACATGAACCAGACTGGTCCCAGAATATAACCAGATTACGTGGACGGCGAGACCACTTTTTATCGCGTAAAACACGATCCCATCTACCTATAGCTACATCACGTGACATGGCACGAGTATCCCATGACGTAGGGGCATTTTTGATTCGCCCACAATCCTGCTCACAGATATGGACGATGGTGTCAGTAATTTTCTTCTCAGCCTCTATCCAGTTGGTCATTTCTGGATCTTCACGGAACGCTTTTGTTCTTTCAGCTTTAGCATCCGCCTGCTCTTTCTTCTTTTGAAGAGCAGTGAGAAGGGCAGCTACAAGTTCAGTGTTGCTACCATTACCGTTGCCTTCAGAGGTGTCTTGGTTTTCCTCTTCGTCGGCATGTTTTCTGGTGGATGTTTCTCCGTTACCAGAACCGTCCTGACCACCATCAGAGTCAGGACTTGTTCCTTCTTCATCCCCTTCTCCAGAGCCGGAACCATTCTCTCCGGAGTTTTCACCGTTGTCGGAGGAGTGAGTGGTATCTCCGGACTGGCCGTCCTCACCCTCGCCTTCACCCTCATCTCCTCCATCTTCGGTCTGGTTGGAGTCGCGATCCTCCTGACCATTCTCGGCAACACTCGGGGAATCCTCAACGGAACGTGTTGCTTCATTTCCGCCGTGACAATCCTCGGTGGTCTGACTGTCACAGTCATCACGGACTTCTTTATCATCAGGATCATCCTCAGCCTGTTCAGATTCCTGTGCCTCAGGAGAGTCGGAATCCTCATCAAAGTCCTCATCCTGATCTGATTCACCGTCATCGTCGTATGAGGAAGAATCAGAAAGATCCTCATCGATACGCCAGTTTAAGGGCATAGGCAGGCCCTTAGCTAATGCCTCTTCAACGAGGTTAGCCAACATAGGGTCGTTTTCCATACCCCACCTCCAGTTACGTTCTGTTAATCATAAGTCACATGCATGCGAACGCTGAACATGCATGTGACCTTTAGTTGTGCCGACGACTTAGAGGAGATCGTCCAGACCCAGCTTCTTTAATAATGACTGAGCCTGACCTTCTGAGGCTGCCTTTCTAGCCTCATTGAGCTTTTTGGCATGTGTCGCCTTAAACTCATTTCTCTGAAGTTCCTTCTCAAGCTTTGGTAAAGCCTTAAAGAAATCATCATCGAGATTTCTCAGGTCATCTCCTGTGATGTAATACTTACTGTCTGCATCTCGCCTTGCTACAACAGTACGTATCTTTTCCTCCTCTGACAGAGTTGGTACCACGAAGATACCGCCGTGTCTATTGGAGACCACCGGATCAAGACGGTCAATGACCATTCTGTGTTCAGGCCCCTCAACATTACGGTACGGAACTACAAGTTCCATATCTGACTCAGCCAGAGTCATCTGTAACCTGATTAACTCGGACAGAGTGGGTACTTCTACCAACACACCGGTGTCACCTTCCGGCAACCACCTGAATGACCCTACTTTCGAAATAAGGTCAGGTGTTGCACCTGCCTGAGTCAGGCTCACATACACCACCGTCGACACGGTGTCAATCTCCGGGTCAACGGAGCACTCAGTCTGTTCGGCCAGAGTACTGAGATCTGGTAGATCTTCGACATATTGAGAGAGGATGTCGAGATCTAAGTTCTGAGGATCGCCACCATCCTCAAGGTAATTTCTCAGCTGAGAAATGGCGAGTTTCTCAGTGATCTCCCAGATATCAAGGAGAGTGGCATTCTCCTCAATCCCAAGAACTTTTGCTACAATAGCTCTCTCGGGACGAGCTACTGTAACACGTCTAACACGACGCATGAGAGCATCTGAAAGATCCCTCTCGTCGTTAGACGTTAAGAACACCCAGAATTTTACATCGCTAGGCACGATTAACTCCTCCATGTTGCTGTCATGGATTCTTCTTGATTGGAGGAAGTCAAGAAGGTAGGCATCTACCTCAGGAGAAGCCTTATCAATCTCATCAAGGATGAGAACAACATCTTCTCCTGCCATGGCAGTCTTTACTGCTTGAATAAGTATGCCGTCAGCGATACAAGCAGTAGCATCTTGACGGAGGACAGCACCCAGGTTCGGCTGTCCGATTAATTGGTCGAAACCAGTGCCTGGGTTGCACTGGTAAAAGAACTTGCTGGCATCTACTGCCAAAGCAAAAGCCTCAGCAGTAGAAGTTTTACCGGCACCCGGTACACCCTTGAGCAATGCACAAGGAATCATTGCACTGTTTTCAGCCTGCTTGTACATCAAGCTGAGGATCTTGATCAAAACAGGGGCCAAAATAAGACCAAGTTTGTTAAGAACAATATCCAAAGCGGAAATAAAATTAGACATAATAAATTCCTTATATAACAATACTATCATAACTAATTTAATAATATATACATTTCTAAATATGGCATACATAAAAACTATCTTACTCCCATATGGGAGTAAGATAGTCGATATTGAGGTATTATTGCCAACGAGATTCTTTACGATTAGTTTCCCATTTGTTTTTCTTAAACTTCTTATCTTTTCTACGGTTGTTATCGGTTTCTACATTAGACCATGCGTCATGGGCATTTCGTAATGCTTCTGATAAGACAGTACTCATAGTACCAACATGTGGTTTACGTGGTTTTCTAGGAGGACGCACTGCGATGTCATCTTTAACGATAACAAGTTCTTCACCAGTATATTTAAAAGTTACGATATGCTTCTTATTATCTATATATGTAGCATATTTATATTCAACGTCTTTATCAGCGATTAATATAGCAGGTAATGATTCGTATACGTATTCTTTACCGAATTTGTTAGTACGAACTTCATTATCTAATTTTCTACCTGCATAGAATACACCTTTGTTATATAAAGATTCTGTATTAAATATATTAGCTCTACTTGAAGGAACATCAGCATTAAAATATACCATAGCTGATACATTATCACATACTTCTTCATCAGTAACAGTTTTAGCAGCACTTAAATATTTTCTATCAGGGTGATATCTAACAGACTTATAAATAGGTGTTACTTTTGTTACAGTTTCATCAGCTTTACTACTGTAGACATTAAATACTTTTAGTGTAGTAGAACCTGGTTTATTAAATATACCAACATCTATACCTGTAAGTTTTTTACTATCAACATCATATTCTTTAATATTAATACCGACAGTAATTGTGTTATCAGTTGGGTTAAGGGTAAATATTTGCATAGTTATTGTTAAGTCCTTGGCTTAAAAGTGTATTTTACTAGAACAATGGGCGTTACCACCATGTATACTGTCAGATACAAACATATAGTTATCAACCGCGTAAGTATAAATGCACACACTACTACAATGAATACTAAAGCTTGCCAAATAGTTTTTAATTTAAGGTATATACAACTAGCTAGAATTGAAATAAACTCAGTAGATGTTATTTCTGACATAGTTGTATTATCCTGCTAAATACAAATCTTCAGGTTTCATTTGTGTATATACTGATTCGTTTTTATCATCTAACGATACACTGAAGTATGGGTAGATGTTACGATAGTCTAATATTTTACCAGCTCCAACATAAGAATTAAGCCACTTTAACGACATCACTTCATCACGTTTATGATATTGATAAAATACGGTAGCATACATACCTAATACAGTGTTGATATACGAAGGGTTGCCGTCGCTCTGAGAGCATATCCAACTAAGTAACACATCTGTGACTTTAGCTTGAGTGTTGATTAAAAATGTAGATTCTCTACCATTAGTTTTAGAGTTAGGATTAGTACCAGCATGTTCTACCTGTTTAAGTACTCTTTCTGGTACTTCAGGTAAATCTTCCATAGCGGCATAATCTTCTCCTATAATAACTAATTCAGGAGATACTTGTACATTACGTACATTATTTACAAACTCTAATGCTAAGTCCAATGGTGTTTGGTTATTTTTAGTTAATATCATTACTAAGGTTCCTTCCTATATAGGTAATATCTTCATATTATAAAAATAAGCAAGGGCTAGGTACTCTTGCTTATTCAAAGAGGTTAATTGTTACAATGTTTCTTATATTCTTCCTCATTAGTAAACACTTTAACTTTACTTAGATCTGCAGTTTCATCGTTATGAGTTTTAAATGATACTGCTCTATATTCAGGTAGTGTTGTTCCAGAGAAATATGTAAGATTAGGTGTAATAACTATATCAATAATCTCTTGTGATACTAATTTATGCCATTCATCGTCAGCACGGTATTTACTCACAAGAATATTATCGGTATTATCTGCTAATATCAAATATAAAGATTCACCTTTAGTATAAGTATTAATTATTTTAACATTATTAAGACGTATATTAAGAGGTTCATTCATGTTACCGAAAGGTTCAGCACGTTTTAAGAATAACTGGAATGTTACATCCTTGATATCTTTGATAGTTGCAGTAGCGTCTATATGTACAACATATTTAATATCTTTCTGTGAAGCATATACTTCAGCTAACTTATTTCTAAATTCTACGAGTTTAGTTTTATCTAAACTTAACCCTCCAGCTACTCTATGCCCACCAAACTGTATAAGTAAATCTTTACACTGTTCTAATCCATCATACAAATCATATCCTTCAGGAGCTCTTCCACTTCCATGTAACACATCTTCTCCTGTTAAACAGATAACAGGTACTTTAAATATGTCAGTTAATCTAGCTGCTACTATACCGATAACACCAGTAGCCCAGTTACTCTTATGAACTACGATAGCTGGCGGTAACTCATCACTAGAATCAGTACGGTAGATTTGACAAGTTAAATCAAATGCTTCATTTAAAATAATGTCTTCTAAAGTTTTACGTGAACGGTTACAATTAATTAATTCATTAGCTAAGAGTAAACTATCTTTATTATTATCAGAAGTATCTACTCTATCTAGCAATAGTTTCATACCTAGATCTACTTTATTCATTCTACCAGTAGCATTTATTTTAGGTATAAGAATAAATGATAAGAAGTTAGTAGTTAGGTCTGAGCCATATCTAAATCCTGATAAAGTCATTAATGCTCTTAGTCCAGGATGTTCTAATACATTAAACGCTATCATAGCTAACGACATAACGTTACGAACTGTTTTGTTCATCGGTATCATGTCTGACAGAATAGACAGTCCAGTTAGTACTTCACAGTAATTAGTTAAGTCATAATCTTTATGTTTCATTAAGTTACATATAGTTAAGCCTAATTTAGCTGCAACCATACAACCTGAAATCATATACTCATCATCTTCTTCTTTAGCGAATACTTTAGGATTAAGTATGTATTCACATTTAGGAAGTTCTTTTCCATCAGCTAAATGGTGATCAGTTACGATAACTTTAAACGATGGTGGTAATTTAGCTATTTCTTCAGCAGCAGCAATACCATTATCTACAGTAATAATAAGTGGTGCAGTAAACATACAATCATGTGCTATATCTATAACTTTTTCTGCATTAATACCATATCCATCATCTCTGCTAGGTATCCACCAAGCAACGTCTGTAGCATCTACTGCTTTGATACAACTATATAAAACTGATGTAGCAGTCATACCGTCAACGTCGTAATCACCTACAATAATTATCGGTGTACAGTCATTAATAGCTTTTATTATTATATTAGCAGCATTAACATAATGTTCATTATACTGAGGCGATGTATCTGTGATATTAAATATATCACACATTTCTAACAGGTGTGGTCTTCTCTTACAGATACTATCAACTACAACATTGTTAAATGAAGATGATTTATCTGAGAGTACAGGTCTGTCTTCCCATAGTTCTTCTAATTGCATATAGATATTTCCTTTTGTTATCGATTAATTCTAACGAATGACTAGAGTTAATAAAAAAATAACACCAACGTCATCACGACGTGGTGTTATTAAAATTACAGTATATAGTAAGAGTCTAATTAGTTAAGTAGTAAACCAATACAATCTTCCGCTATACCCTTAGGAGTAAACGAATTGATATAATACCACATAGTAGTATGTAACTCTTTGACTACTACGCTAGCCGGTCCAGTATTGCCGATGCGGACAAATGCATTATCACCATATTTACCCGCACGCAAGTCAGCTATAGCCTGCTCGGTATCGTCAACAAACTTGCTGACATGGATACCAACATCAAGTTTAACTGAGCTGTCTTTCTTCTTAGGCTTCATGCTCTTTCGATTAATCTCTAACAGATAAACGAATGTAACCTCGCCCGGCTTAAGATCTGACTGAATAACAATCGCACGACACCCGGTGAAATTGTAATCATCATTCGGGTCGGATATCACATCAATGTCAGACACAGCAAACTTTCTGTACCTATTTTCAGTCAGAATGATGTCGTCAATCTGATGTAAAATATCAATCAGTGGATCCCTTAAAGATAAAGCTATTTTTCTTTTTGGTATCATATTGAACCTCAGTTAGTATATACTCAACCTTATTATAAGTTACACTCAGTTGTACCTTTTAACACAAGTTTTTGTATATCTCTAGCAACTATTTGTACGTTGTTTATAGAGAAATCTTCAATCGCAGGAAGATAGTATGTTTTTGATTTATTTACTCTGACATTGCCATCTTTGGTGATTATTATCTTTTCACCCTCCTGAAGAGTTACCATGTTGTTGAATTCTATGGCTCCATCTGCGACCATACTCCTGTCTACTTGAATCATAAGTTTATGATCAGTAGTAGTAGTTACGAAGAAATATACTTTTTCGTTATTAGGTAATTCAAGATGACCTTTAAACGAAATGCATTTCTCTGCAGTTTTCTTGTAGTTAGGCTTAGTGTACAGTTGTACTTCACATGATACTACATCCTTAGAGTACTGCATATTAGAATTTACCAAAGATGCCAAAAGCATCAACCGATTTGCTATAACTTTGTTCATTATAGTTATGCTCCTAGATAAATTAGATTTAAGTTATTCGACTAACAATACTAGTTAGTTATAGAGATAGTTAACCTAATACAAATACTATTCTCAGTATAGTAATATATAAACATAAGATCACTGAAACTCCCTACCATTATGGTAGAGAGTTCCCTTGCTATTGTTTTGTAATTTTTATATACCTAATGGTTCATCTTCCTGAATACCATTATCCAGATTAAGATGACAATTCCAATGACCGGTACTGTCTTTGCTACAAACAATAGCATTATCATTAGTTAATGCGTCGATAATTCTATTAAGCTTACGATTAATTGCATCAACTTTCTTATCAAGCGTAGATACAGTTTCTGTAAGAGTATCTATATCTACATCGTTTATGTAAATATGATCAGCTTTAATTTCCTGACCAGGTATTAATTCTATTATATCGTTATCTGTTTCTATGTCGTATGGCATAATAATCCTCGTTGTCTAGTTATATTGTCGCATATAATTATGTGGAATATATAAAATAAAAACTCAAAATGTGCAATAACTATCTTTCATACTCAAGCGAGTATGAAAGATAGTTGATAATTACTTAGTTTTTTCTTCTTTACAATCATTTTGTTTCAATTCAGGTAATCCAGCTACAGATGTTAGTATACTCAATACACCTGCAGTTAAAGATGTCACAATAATAGTCTTAATGTCTTCACTTGTAGCTACGACACTCATAGTACCATATATAGCTATAGCTGTTTGAGCTACCGTTTTAATGGCACGTATACCCGCAGCTTTCCACCAATCCTTACTAGTCAATTGCATAATAGTCTCCATTGCTGTAAAAGAGTCTTCATAACATAAAAAAGAAACACGATACAGCATGTGTTTCTTTATTACCTATCGACAGGATGGTCAGAACTCTACACCGAACTTCATTGTCAGTGATAGCAGATGCATAGGGAATGCACACTTGGCAACTGCAAATCTATACTGGCTACCGCTCTGTGTAGTAACAACCATATCACCTGAATTGTTTGAAACTGCTACAATAGTTGATGTATTGTATCTTCCTTTGTTTGTGGAATTAATAGGGAGCGAATCATATCTGATGAAGACCCCGTTTTCAGACTCCCTAACCTGCCAGTTAAATTTTCTGGCATCATACTTATCACCCTTAGCCATGGTGACTCTCCTCCAACTAGAATAATAAAAGATACCTGCTTACAGTGCTAGTAAGTCAGTGAGATAATTATCTAGTATCATTATCTCCTATTAGTAATATAGAAACAAAAATATAAGATATGCAGGATTACCCTGCATATCTTAACGTTAATTTATTTTAATAAGTTTACCATTATCTATTTTACATATTTCTTGATTGTAACTACCATATATCAGATGTTCTTCATATTTAACTTTTTGCTGTTGTATATATGGTCCTGTAACAACCATATCGAACAATGATAAAAAATCTAAAAATAAATCATCAGTTTTAATCTTATTATTTAACCATGTTCTTGTATATCCGGTATACAACATCAAGTGATACTTTTTATCCTTAAGTTGTTGTATAACAGGATACAATTCTTCCCATTGGCATATAGGTTCTCCTCCAGATATAGTTATACCTTTATCTAGAGGATTTTCTGTTAATAACTTAACTAGATGATCTGATGTTAAAGAGTCCCCAGCACCAAATTCCCATGTATGTGCATTATGACAACCTTTACAGTGATGAGGACATCCTTGTACAAATAAAACTGTTCTTAAATTAGGACCATTGACTAAATCGTTATGGTATATACCTGCTACATTAATCATGCGATTTACCCTAGGCCGATTTACATTCTCTTCTAGGTACTGATATATCATGTTTAACCCTATCATTAAGCTCATGTAATTTAGCTGAATTAAATCTCTTAGTAGTAGCTAGATAACCTGTTATACGTGCAATGTGTGTAAATGGAACGCCTTCACCTATTTTCCTATCTTTCATTTTGAAACTCCTTTTATTAGGATTGATGTCATTTAGATACCAAAATATAACTCAAAATATTTGTTAAAAGATTATTATATAAAGACAAAAAAATAACACAGAGTTTTATCTTAACTCTGTGTTATCTAAACGAATTATTTTGCTTACTCCTTACAATAAAATTACAACAAGATAGTTAAATTACCATTCAACTAAAACATACTCTGACCTACTAAGGCCAGAGTATGCTATCACTTACGTATATTGTATAAATTATTTTACTAGATTAAATACTGGTAGCGTATGTGTTTCACGTCTAGCATCATACTCAGGATCAGGTGTGTATGATTTAAGTGATAGTAACTTAGATACTGATACACCTTCTCCTTCTTTACGACCACATCTAGGACATACTCCATCAGGGAAATATCCTACATACCCACATACAGGATCTCTATCAACTGGATGATTGATAGCAAAATACCCCATACCACTATCACACATAGCGTTAACTAATGTTTCTAGTGCATCTATATTACTAACTGCATCAGAATTTAATTCCAGATAAGATATCTGACCAGCAGGACAGTATTGATGATAAGGTGCTTCTATCTGTATCTTATCATAAGCAGATATCTCATATGCTACTTCAACATGGAACGAGTTAGTGAAATATTCCTTATCAGTAACACCTGGAATAATACCAAACTTCTTACGAGTTAACTTAAGTAATCTACCTGAACAACCTTCAGCAGGAGAACCCATGATACCGAAATTAAGTTTGGTTTCTTCAGCTACTTTATTCATATAGTCATACATGAATTTAACTATCTTTAAACCTAACTCTTGTGCCATAGCACTTTCACCATGGTGTTTACCTGTTAAAACTACCAATGTTTCAGCTAGTCCAATAAACCCAGCAGTCATACTACCATGTTTAATGACTTCTCTTACTTCATCATCAGGTAACAGATTTTCACTATCAACGTATAGATGCTGTCCCATTAAGAATGGATAATTCTTAGCTTTACGTTTAGCTATCAAATTAAACCTATCCATAGAGAAATCTACTACATCTTTTAATCTCTGTTCTAACTTCTTGAAGAATATATCTATCAACTCATCATGTTCATCAGTGTACTGTAATGCTTCTAAAGCTAGATACGGTAAGTTAATAGTAGTGAAGAATAGATTACCTCTACCAGTAACTACTTCCTTAGATGGATCATGTATGTTACCTATAGTTCTAGTACGACAGTTATGACTAACGATACCATCTACATCGAATCTATCTGTAGATGTTTCAATATCGTAACCAACGTACTGTTCATGTAACTCAACTACTTCTGTTACTATACATGAATAAGCATACGGGATATCCACATTGTCAACAGAAGATAGTAACTTATCACCTGGTTGTATATCTCTAGCGAATGTACGTACGAAACGTTTATCTCCATCCTTTTTCACTGGTAACGGATGATCATCGGTAACAATGATTTCTCGTATTTCACCGCCGTATACTCTATATGCACCATATTTAATCTTTAACCACTTTAGATTAGGGTCTTTAAATACCATGAATTTCTTTATTTCAGTACCTTCAGGAAATAATCTACATATAACTCCAGAATCACGTGTACGTACACCTGGTACTAAATTGTAGTAGTAGGTATTCTCATCAAACTTAATAGGTTCTTTTGTCTCAGTTAGATTATGTGATACTAAGAACCTTTCCATCTCTTCAAACTTGAGTCTTTCGAAATAAATAGCACTGTCGGATGGTACAGGAACAGCATCTTTATAATTAAGATAAATAACACTATCACCAGTTAATGCACCCATGGCAGTTACTTCTGTCTCAGGTTTACCTTTCTTATAATACTTAAGATTAAACGGAGCATCTAAGTTCAAGAAGTTAGGGAATAATCTTTTAGCATTGACCCTTAACGCTAATTTATATAAATCATAATTAGGATCATTAACGTCTCTATTAACACCCTTCTTTAGTTTAAATATAGAGATAGGGAATATAGCTGTTTCACCATAGCCTAAACCAGCTTCTACAGCAAGTAGTAGATTACGTGTAACACGTCTACCTTCATCTGAAGTACATGTACCTAAATTCAGTGATGAGAATGGTACTTGTGCACCAGCTCTAGATGCTAATGTACATAAGTTATGTACTGTTGCTTCCATGGCTTGGAATGTTTCTCTTTCAGCACACATATCAGCATATTCTAACATACACTGTTGTTGATCATCATCCATGAACATTATAGGTTCACAACCATTATCAAGTAGATACTGATATAAGGTATCGAATAACGCATACTTACCTCGTGTATCAGTTATGGTCTTATTCCTCATTATGTATTTATCTAAAGGCTTAATAAATCCTTCTTTTAAAGATTCTTTTGTCATGCATCTCACACCAAAATGATGTGCTTCTAAATAAGTAGCTATATGACGTATATAGGACTTAGCTACATATGGAGCAAGATCATAATCAAAAGTAGGTATAGCTTGTCCACCGAAACAATCATTTTGATCAGCTTGAATAATTATACATGCTAATGTTGCTGCAGCTGATATTGTTGCAGGAGTTCTTAAATATCCATGACCAGTTGCAAATCCATTGTCAAGTAATTTACCTAATGGTATCTGTAAACAATTAAAGCATAATGCCATAAAGTCCAGATCGTGTATATGTATAGCACCATCACGATGCATTTCAGTATACTTAGGTTTAACTAAGTTAGTTAAGTTATATTCCTTAGTTACAGTACCACCTATCTTAAGCATACTTCCCCAAATATGTTACGATATAACCGTTTCCGTTACATCTCTCTATGTTACCATAGAGTTCAGACTATATCACAAACTGTAATTCCGGTTACAGTTTCCTATCTTTTCAGACTCACTTGAGCCTTACGCTACTCATTCCCAGCAGGTACCTATATCTGCCTTGTTTTCGCTAGTCGTTAGGCTTTTAATATCTTAAATTATTAATCGATGTACATCCAACGATAACCTAGTGCTAGTTTTTCACCGTTTGATTGTGCAGAACGAGATATGTTTCCTTGATTACCACGGATATCAGATACTTGTCGAGATGCATCTGCTGCCGATTTGAATCGTTGTAATATTCGGTAATCTTTATCCAGCATAACAATAGGTTTATCGTTGGCTGTGGGTACAAGATTGTTTTTATAGGCATGTGCCATATTTTCAACAGGTGTTACCCACTCCAGATTCTGTACGTTATTGTTATGCTTGTCGCAATCAATGTGATTAACCTGTATACGTTCAGGATTGTCATTTGGTATAAATGTGGTTGCTACTGCTCGATGAACTGATAATTGTTTTTTCTTATTATCAGTATATATAGACACTCTGCAGTATCCCCAATTACTTATACTTTGTGTCAATATTTTACCAGTGGTATTATTCTTGACTCTTCCAAACGTTGATACACTATATTTCGGATACTCATCAATCACTTTCCATTGTTCCATAAATACTATCCTCTTTATGCATAATAACTATAGTATTCATGAATAATGTTAAGATATATTTAGCACGGTAGTTCATCCTTATAAGGACTTTACCCGTTTAGATAGGTTTTATCATATCAAATCACTTCGATATGCCACAGGTTTAGTTTATGGTCGAGTCACCGTCGATATTAGCATTTTCTCGCTTATCATCGTTATCTTTACTATCGACGTATATGAGATCTGTTATAGTTTTATTAACTACACTGTTAACATTACGAGCTCTAGTTCTAAGATCTCTATATGAAATATAGTGTCTAGCTACTGTAGCATCATGTTTGTTAAGTTCATTTTCTACTAAATCCTGAATATGTTCGATATCGATTATGTTATCGTTGTAATTGTTGCTCAACTCGTTACATACATTGGTGGTAACCTGTGTGGATAATGTGTCAGGGTTAGATGAATATACACTAACGTATGCACTATGAACTGCCTCTGTAATACGATGATAGTCAAATTGTACGATTCTACCATCACGTTTACGTACTTGTAAATTATTTATATTCAATTTGTTATGCTCCATGTTTGTATAACATTATTAATTTGGACTATTAGATAATATCTGAGTAATTTGTTATATATTCACAAAAAGGAAAGTCTTATGCAGAAGAAAAATAAATATATGGAATTATTTGATAATGTTGTATCTGAAGCTAGATATAGCGTAGCAGATCAAATATCCAGTTCTGTCGATTTAGTTGATAGAATATTAACAGTTATAGCAGCTGATTTAGATATGACAAAATATAAAACAGATATCAATATTCGTCACCCATTAGGTAGATTTCTTAATCGCTATGTATCTATAGCTAAAAGAACATGTATAGATTTATTCATATCTGGCTTACCTAGAAATAATATCTTTTTCAGTGGTATACAAGTAGATCCTACTGAAATGAAAATAAGTGTAATTGTGCGTAAAATAAACGATGATACTTTTATTAGTCCAGAAAATATTTTTAATATATTTGACAGTGAAGGAGTTAGTGCTACTACTAAGCTATTCGCTGCAGCTATAAAAGTTGAGACTACTGCTACGGCTAATAAAAATAACATAAAAGCATTAAGAGCATTTATATGTGATTTAGTTAAATACTTAGAATTAGATGATACAGTTGTTTTAACCTTAAAAGATTATAATTATCTGTTAAAGCTGATAACAAGTTTACAGAATGAAGTTGCTGACCTTAAGAAACAGTTTAATGAAGGTGCAGTTAAAATTAAGAGAGATAAGAAAATTGATAGTAACATAAATAATGCTATTAATAACACTACTATAGTAGGATTTAGCAACCCAACTGAAACAGCTAAAACTATACAAGGTGAAATGATTACCACTGGTTGGATATTAGTAGAATATAAACCAGATAGTTCTACACAGATACGTATGTCATTCTTAGATGCTAAAGTACATCCAACTATGATGTATATAAGTGTTAGTGACAAAGAGGTTAGGTTTTATTTAGCTAAGTTTGTTACACCGGTAGATGAAGTAACTGGTCATCAGAAAGTTGAATATGATTTGTTACATGTATCTACTAATATAACAGATTCTAAGTCATTCATTCGTGCTAATTTGTGCCAGTAAAAATAAACTATATAACAAAAAAGAAAACCCTGTTCACACGGGGTTTTCTTATTTATAATAATCAGCTCTTATATATGTTACTCAGCAAATGCCCCAAGCAATTCCTCGGACTTTTTTCTTCTGGCACGGTTATAGATCCGCTTTAAGAATTCATCACCGAATAATAACTCCTCTTCATCATCATCTTCGAAGTTGTTTGCCCAGTACCAGTCCATACTACGTTCTCCCTCAGTAGTTACACTTTCTGCAAGGAGAATGTAGCTTGAAGCCATCTTCAGGCACATCTGAGTACCATCTTCAAGCTTGAAGATAACTGCATCACCTTCTGCTAGTTTCCTGCGATATTCTGGGTTTCCTAATTCCAGCTCCCAAGCATAAGACCATGAATTCTTACCCGAACAGGCTAAGGAGAATACTTTATTATCCATTTTGTATTCCTTTAACTAGAATAATAAACGATAACTGCTTACAGTGCTAGTAAGTCAGTGAGATAATTATCTAGTATCATTATCTCTTATTAGTAATATAGAAACAAAAATATGAGACACATACCCTACCTGTTTAGGTAGAGTATGTACTAATATAGTATGAGTTATTGTTAGTTAATCGTTATGACCATGTCTTTCTCATTAAGTTGATACTTTTCTTGTATTAGAGTAATGAAGTTACGTACTAATACATTGAGGTCAGATATAGATCTAATGATTCCACTATAAGTGGAACCTGTTCGTGATTCACTGAGGTAAACTATCATAGCTCACTCCTCTTGAATATATTTAACTTAAATGATGTGTTGTAGACGTTGATAGATATTGCAGTATCTATCAATGTAGTAATATATATTTAAAGAATCATTGAGGTTGTTTAGATAGTATTACACAAATAAACATGATTATATCGATACCACAGTAGCATTCGCTACTGTGGTATTCTTATGTTTATTACAAATATCACGTTTCTTTAATTTCAGTGTTATCAGGAGTTTCAGCTACAGTTTCTTCTTTAGCATAGATAGCTCTTATAGGAGGTATCTTACGATCATGTATAATTTCAACATCATCATCTGTTTCCGGTTTAGGTAATTCTTTAACAGTTATCAACTCACCATCTAACATCTGGTATAGATTACCGTATGTGACTTTACCTGTATTATCTATAACTGTACCACTTTCTAATAAAAATATTCTTCTACTCTTACTTAAATACTTTAGATTACGTTTAAAGTTATCTCCTAATTTCTTAATGTTTATTATACTTGTACACCAGAATTTAGTTAAACCTAAACCTTCAGTAGTTACATCTATAGTAGGTGACTTTTGCATTTGGTTAATAATAACGTTATCGTCTTTAGGTACACAGAATATCTTATCTGCTATGATAGACATAGTGTTACCATAAACAACTAGATATTTTTTATTACTGTCTTTAAATGTAGTAAGGTTATCTTTCCATGATTGTAATCGTCTAAGATAGTCTTTAATTAATGCTTCATTACAACTATGTAGTACGATTACATCCGTGTTATTAACAATATTGTCATCGATGATAGTCTGTCCTATTTTAACTAAAGTAATACTACCGTTAATATGTTGTGCTTCTACTGCAACTGTAGGGTTCTTCTCATCTTTAGGATGTACTATTCGTATAACCTTTTTAGCTTTAAAATTCAAAGGTGTAGTAGTTATAATTATCATACATTTATCTCCTAACGGTATTTGTAGTTATATCCTCCAATATAGGAAACAATACAGTATAATTACAGTTACCTCGATATATAGGTAAGGTCATAATAAATTTAGGATGATATAACGATTCAATAGTATCTAATGCTTTTTTGTATCGTTTAATATGGTGACTCAATACAACTAAGTAACTAGGTATGTACATATTGATTTTACCCATAACAACAAAATTCATAATAGTCTGATCTGCTAGATTAGATAACGTATTATATTCATCAGGTGCATACCAATTATGCATCAACTTACTAAGTTTAATTTCAGGTGTATCAATAGCCTGTGTAGATTTATTACCTTCTTTAGTTAGCCATACTGTTACAAAATCTATAGAGTCAGAAATGATATCATAAGTATCACTATAACGCATATATCTAGCAAGAAATATAAAATTGCCATCATTAGGCCAAGCGTATACGGTGGTAAGTTCATCTATCCATTTCTCTACATTAGTATTAAAAGTATAGATAATTATATTCTTAGTAGTAAATTTACTATCTAACGTAGCTATATCACCAGTTAATTTAATTACCGGTATACCATATAGGTTAACATCCCAATATAAGTCTAATACATCATTAATCTTACTGCAGATATATTCGCTTATTAACATACGCTTAGCTGATTTAGTAAGGTTACTACCTCTTTCAGCTAATATCCTTGTAGTAGTGACACCAAATGAATTATAAATATTGTCATTAATTTCTATATCTAGTTTATTACTTAAATAGATTAAATAGTTATGTTCACCATCTCCATCGATAGTGAATTCTAAATGTTGCATATAGTATCTCCTAGTTCTTTATACTCATTTTTAGCTATATTTACACTACTTATATATTTGTCTACACACATATACTCATGAACTACTGCAGTATTAGCATAGTTGTTATAATAATCATCGATACATAATTCTCGGTATGCAAATTCACTGTTAAGTAGCATACTAGCTACATAACTATTCAAACAACTTGTATCACCATAGCAATTATACAGAGTATCTCTATCGTTGTGTGTAGATATGACTATAGCTACAGGATATTTATGTGTAGTATACACTAAATTAAGTGTATTATCCCCTATAAGTTTTTTATTGAAATTACGTAGATAATCCACATCTGTTGTATTAAACATAAGATCACCTATACAACTTAATGTGTTGTTATCTATATATCTAATATCGTTAGTGGTTATTGATTTAGTTGTATATCTTTTATCTACATTGTGTTGTAACCATTCTAATTCTATACCACTAGCTAAATACATAGGAAATACATTATGTTGATACAATTTTCCTTGATTGTTGAATGGTTTGTTTAGATAGAACCATATTTTATTAACAGTATATAACTTTCTTTCATATAGTCGTATTAAACAAAATGTGGTGATAGCATGTACTAGTTCTTTAGCCGAATATATAGTACTGCTATGTAATTGCTTAACTATTAATTCATAAGAAACTAATGAAGTTCTTTTTATTAACATAGTAAAATAGCATATAGGTTCTTTGTTATATAACACAACATATACTGTACCGTTGTAATGTATATTGTGTTTTAACTCATTAACCGTATCATTAGTTAATACACTATCACTATTTAAAGATATAACTGTGTATCTAGAATTGTAATGGTATAATTTTTTATGTAGCGTCTGATATACTGTTAAATACTGTTCTAATAGTAGTTGATCCAATATATTTAACATAGTTATATTCCAAAAAATAAAACCCACCTACTACCATATCGAGTAGGTGAGTTTTATTTATAGTAAATTAATTATACAGTAGGTAATCCCATAAAGTAACATACGTTATTAACAACATAATCAACTACAGTTCTACCTGAAGTAAATACTCTACATTTTGTAACATCAACATCATCAAAGTAATTCATTCCTCTCACAACATCAACATCACAACTATGCATTTCATCAATCATTAAGTAACGATCACCGTCAAATTTAATTGCAACATCATACACACAAATTTTATCATTAACTAATCTGTCAATAGTTACTTTAAGCATCTCATTACCATTAACAGATACAACATCACACGAGTGCACTACTCTATGTTCATTGTTATTAATAGTATATGTTGTTTTAACTTTGATATTGTCTAATGCTGAAGCTATCTTAACTCTAAGACTATCCTTTAACCCGTTCAATTTCATTGTCATATTTTAAACCTCAATATAAATTTACATCCACTCTGGTATATTAAGCTCAACTAAATCACGTAGTAACTTCTGTGATTCAGCATGTTTGTACCAATTAGTTAAACTCAATTTGATATGATTAGGTATATCTAATTGTGTCACATAATTATTATCTAATATATGTATAAAATTAGGTAAGGTTTTAACTTCATACAACATTTTTCGTGCTGTACCTAAGCCTAAACCAGGTATACCTAAAATAGATATTAACCCAGCTAATGGTATTTTACGCATAGATAATACTAACTTATCCAATAGATCTTGTGATACACTACCTGGTGAAGTAATAGGTTTAAATAGATCTACTAAACTGTTAATAGTACCTGACTTGATGAGTTCTGCTGCAGCTTTATCACCTATACCCTTAAACTTGATAATATCTTTAAGTAGATACACTAAACTGTTTATACGTCTAGTTGTACATGATGTATTAGTACACACTAAGTCACTATCTGTTCTGATTAATTGTTGACCACAACAAGGACAAGTAGTAGGTAATGCTGTAAATCCTTTAGCTTCAATTATGCTTTGCACTTTTGGTATAACATCTGCTGATCTACATACACATAATTTACTACCTACACCTAGTTTATTGAATTCAACATATTCAGCGTTAGATAATGTTACTTTAGTTACGTTAACACCGTCGAAGTTTAATGGTGCTATAGTTGCTACCGGAGTAAGCTTACCAGTTCTTCCAATTTCCCAGCTTATATTTTCTACAGTAGTCTCTCCAACACTAGGAGCAAACTTATAGGCAATATTAAACAATGGGGCATGTTGGTTCCAACCAAGCTCTCGTCCGTGTGGACTATTACTCTTAATAACTACACCATCAATCTCATACGGTAAAGTATTACGTAATGCACTAGTCTCCATAACAAAATCTTCAATTTCTTTGATAGATTTGCATATACGACCATTAGGTGTACTAAATCCGAAATACTTTAACATGCGTATAATCTTATCATGTGACTGAGGACGTTCAGATACATCTAATACAATATCCCATGCATAGAATCTAAGCTTACGTTGTCTAGTTATCTCAGGATTCTTTTGACGTAAACTACCAGCAGCATAGTTTCTAGGATTATTGTATGTGTTTAGCCCTTTAGCACGATTCAAAGAGTTAATACTGTTAAAGTCTCCTTTATGTACTACTACTTCTCCTCTAACTACTAATCGTTTAACCCAAGGTACATATCTAGGTAAACTATTAGGTAATGTTAAGACATTAGCTGTTACATCTTCACCACATACACCATCACCTCTAGTAGATGCACGTATAAGTCTGCCATTCTCATAAACTATTTCACATGACAAACCGTCCATCTTGTAATCACAATAAAATGCATCTATATCTTCTACACCGTAGGTAGTACGTAATTTACTAAATCTTTTCCAGAATCTAGATAAATCACTATGATTAAACACATTATCAAGTGAATACATTTTTGCGATATGCTGTACTTTAGGTAAATTTGTAGTAGGTACTTCACCAACACGTTGTGTAGGTGATTCGGGTACGATTATTGATGGATCACGTTTCTCCATCATCACTAATTCTCTGTATAGACGATCATAATCTTCGTCTGACATTATAGATACATCTGCCCCGTGATATGATTGGCTACATTTGTTAAGTTTAGCAACCAATTCAAGATATTTTTTATTTGACTTTCGCATTACTTATAACCCTAACACTAATTATTATTACCACATAGCATTTCGTCAATATTTAATATATAACATGTCTACTCCGAATAGAGTAGACATGCTTAGATATGTGTTAATTGATTAATGCTATACAGAAAAATCATCCTCAGTAGATTGTTCTTCTTTACGTCTTGCCTCTTTAGCTAGTTCTTGTAAACCCTCATTGAATACTTTCTTACGATAAGCTTCAACCTCAGCTTGAGTAACCTTACTATCATCATGTAAACGTACATCTTCTAATGTTTTATTAGGTTCTGATGTATGAACTTCACCTTTAGCAACATTTTCTACATGTTGCATAACTTCAGCAATTATGTTATTACGATGTTTATCAGGATCTAATTCTACTTCATTACCTACAATGACATTAGTATATCCTTTAGGTTTAACCTCAGTTTTGGTAAATAACTCCTTCTGTACTGGTTCTTTAGTTAATAGTAAAGGATTAGTTATTGTAACTGGATTATCTGTATATAGTGATGGTTTTTCAGTGTTAATAGATATTGTTACTGTATTTTTAACGTTTGTGTATTTTATCAGTATCTTAACTGGTATAACTTCACGTTTAATTATCCTAGCGAATATCTTAGACGGTGAATTTACAATCAATTTAGATTTACTATTATCAGGATTGAACATATCTGAATCAGTAATAAATATATCGGTATTATACAACATATTTGAACTAATCGTATATTCTTCTTCTTTAGTACGAATAATCAAAGATAACGTAGGTAATACATTTATCTGATACGTAACATCATCTTGCATAAGAAGATCATCAAACTCTGCAAATACACATTCAGCATCAGCGCATAGTTCTTTAGTAACTTCTGTAACTCCATCACTGGTTAGTGTATATGTACAGTCGTACTGACTATTAAAAACATCGTTATGATGATGCATAGTTATAACAGATAAAGTAGAATTATTTTTACTACGTAGTAGTTTTAAAATGGACATATTAACTCCTTAATTTATATTAGTTTTATGTACTTTAGCAGCACGAGCATCATATATAGCTGTTCTGTTATACATATGTCGTACATGTTGTTGAATTTCAGTATTATAGATATCTACAAATATGGTTTCTTCATTCGGTAATTCACGTAATCTACCCAGCACTTGAGTACATTGTGGAGGACTACTAAATGATACTGTATTAATACATGTTTTAAGATTCTTAATATCTCTACCTACACCACATGATTTAATTGTAGAAATTATAATATCTGCATCTAGATTTTCTTCTTTACCATAAGCATCTCTGCTACCAGCAAAGAATACACTAACACTATCATCTCGTTTCTCTGCTAAACATTCAGCTAGAGCACAAGCGAATTGCTGTGTTTGTACAAGAATAAGACAATGTTGTCCTTCTTTCTTGTAATTATCAAAATACTTATATAAACAAGTATCGATTACTAAAGATATAAAGTATTTCAATATGTTCTTATGACGAACTATGTAATTTTCATATTTTGCATGATTATATCCCTTAAATGATCTAAATCTACCAAGGTCCCTAGGGTTTATACTTAACCTGTATGCACATGTGTATACAGTAGTATATCTCTTAACGAACTGTTCACCGAATTTCAATTCTGCTGGAAATACTGTGTTGAATATCTTTCTACCCTGATAACTACTTCTTTGGTATGTAGCAGATAGATATATATTCATTTTAATATTGGATTTTAAATCTATTAGAACATTAGTATTAAAATTGAGATGACATTCATCTACTACTTTAACACCTATACCTAGCACCTTAATCAATTCTTCATATGGAGGTAATTCTGAGTATGGACTATTATTCTCAACAGCGTATAACGCTAATGTACGCATCGAGAATAACAATATCTTAGGTCTAAATCCATTATCTATAGCTTTCCACAGAGTAGCTAAGGTGTCAAATCCTTTAACTACATATATATCATCACGAGATATATCAGTAAACTGTAGTATACTCTTTAACCACTGGTCTATAAGTAATCCCAACGAAATAAGTGCAGGATACCCTAATTGACAAATAGCGTATATAGATGCCATAGTTTTACCAGCTCCAGTGAATAGAGCTAACGGTTTAAACCCTATGGATTCATCTACTAAGAATTTAACTACTGGAACTTGCACCTCTCTAAGTTCTACACCTGCTTTAATAGGCATATTTACTTTAATAGGTGTTATAGGTTCTATAATGTGTTGTTCTACTTTACTATCGCTATTATCTTCGATATAACGTATTAAACTATTGAGCATATATCTAGGTGCATATGCATAACCATTCTTCTCATCATAAATTGTATACCTTGCTGTTAAAGTCCATTTGTTTATACGAGGATCAAATTCACGTTCTTGACAATTACCCTTGATGAAATAACTTATATTTACACCATCTAGATCACCTGAGCGTGTACTTTTAAAACGTATCCACGTAGTAGCCACGTCTATGACTATCGTGGTAGTTGACATATCTATTCTCCTAATAAAAAAGGTACTCCTTAAAATAAGGAGTACCCTATAATCTATTTATTTAACATAACCGATAAGATAATCAAATACTGACCGCTGACGATTATACAAATAAGTAGATGGTTCTTGTAGATACTTCTGAAGACTCTCAAATGCTAGTTTTCCACCAACTGTACGATACTCAAAGATATTATTTATATCTGAGAAATGTACATCATTAGTATCTTCTACCAACGGTATACTGTAATCTTTCTCAGATGTTATTTGGAATGCTTTAAGTACTGTCTCTATATGAGCTATATTTACATCCACATGTGTGTAAATTATATCAGAAGCAGCTTCTAATGCAGCTGAATTTGTACGGAATTTAGCTATCGTTGACTTGAAGAATGAATCTACGCTCTTAACATATTCTAACATGTTATCATTGATAATCTTAGTAACCATTATCGGTATATATTCAGTACCAGATAACGGTATCCAAATACAACCATCTGCATGGACTAACTTATCAAAGTTATCACGAACATGTAACAACATAGGTAAGCTCAATGCTGGAACATTCTTCTTAGGTTTAGGTAAGGTACGATCTAACATATCGATATCTGCTACAATCTTATCACCCTTACGGATATATAGATTAGTTATAGAAGACATACTAGCTTCACGTACACTGTCCTTACGTATAAGTTTAACGTCTGTAAAATTACGGAAACTATCATAAGGTATACCTAACATCATATCGTCATCGATTTTACCAGATTTACCAAGGAAATTAGTATGCCACCAAATTTCCGAGGTATTCTTGGCTGTAAATATTTTACCGTTAAATTCAGCAGGTATATGATAAATTATACTTAATGTCTTAACCAAATGCTTAGCAGATAGAATCTTCTGAGTTACAGATTCATCTACATGCATCGCAGCTATAATACCAGGATTAAGCTTAAAGTTAAGATTACTGTAGATTCTACCTCCACATACTTCACAAACACCATTACGATATCTACAAGTCATAGGTGATCGTAGTTGTACTAACTTACCAACATAATTATCAATATTATATTTTGTTAGACATACTAACTGACCACCCTCGATAATGTATTTACCAAGGACATTGTTCTTTTTACTTTCTGATATTCTAAATGCTACCGTATTGGTACTACCACAATCCCCTTCATATAACTGTCGTACCGCAGCAGCATTAAGTTGCATACGACGATTATAATACTGAGACTCTTTAACAGCATGCTTATTATAGAACGCAGTTTTCTTAGCAGATAAAGACTCAACTGCATATTCTTCTATATCTCGTATACCATCAAGAGCACTACCGATTACCACCTTCTTAATAATAGCATCATTGATATCAGTTCTTACACCAAAACAGTACATTGTCTGAGGTACCTGATGCTTATTAAGCTGTTCTGTTCTTTGGAACGGTAATAATCTTTGATTCTGTAATGCACCTTTAGTACCAAGAAGTTTGATTATCTCTTTACCATGTCCATCAATGATAGTTTCAACATCTCTAGTACTATATGTAGCTTTAAGATTACCATCTTTATCAATAAGATTGTATTTAGTCTTAATAATATCTGACATTATTGGTTCAGTAGTTATCTGAGACATATCGATTATATCAAGACTAGCTACATATGTAGATAAATCTATACAACCGAAATAATACATATCTTGTAAAACATTCCAGATGGTATGTTTTAATACCTTTGCATTATGACTTGTTATTGACATAATTTCATCATAATACCTATCCCATTCTTGATATAACTTATCTGCACTATAAGCCATATTCTTAATGAAATGGTCTTTACGCAGAGGTATATTGAATGTAGTAACGATAGGCCACCAAAATAAGTTCATAAAGGCTTGTCTTTTAGATACTCTGATAGTACCATCACTAAGCTGTAAATCCACTAACCCAGTGATGGTATCTATATCTTGACTAAGCATTTTCTTGAACTCTGGATTAGTTATTTGCTCTAACGTCCAGACTTCCATCTTTACTCTCCTTTGTTATACGCTATATCTATACCAAAACAACCAAACATATGTTTAGTTACATTTACCATGTTGTTACCATGGATAATATCAGCTAACGACATATCTATATTCTTAATACTACTTGGTGTAGGACTTGTTAGTAACGTAGTAGCTAACATATCAAGTGCTTCTTTGTTGTTACCATACATACCGTGTATAATAGCAGCAACATCACCACCTGCTGTAGCAGTTATGTTACGTATTTCATCTTCACCTATTCTAATCGCTGTAATAGAGTATGGTGAGATAGAATTAAACTTATTTCCAGATTTAGCTGGAGTTCTAAAGTTATTAATATATCCTATACCACAAGCACGCAAATGCGGTATCTTATTAAGCAACAATGTAAACATTTCGCCTATAAGTACAGGTTGCTTAGTTGTAACACTCTTTTTATTGTGATGCTCATCAATAATAGTATATGTTACATTACTTGCTTTGATATTATACTTATCACTTAAATACAATACCTTTTCCTGATTAATACCATCAGTGAATGGTGCAATTTGCATAAAGAATCCATACTTAATAGTATCATTAACTAAACTAGCTTTATCATTAAGCGTAGGATTTATTTCTTCTAGCAACTTTGCATAGTTAGGATTAATATCACTAGCCCATTCCACCATCATACTAAATGCTTGTTCATAATTTTTAGTAGTATTTATTACTTCTTCTACTCTCCTTCTCAGTAATTCATTACCTCTATTGATAAACTGTTCATACTGCTGGCCCATTATGTCCAGTAGAGACGCAACTCTCTACTCGGTGTGCTAAGACACCCGCCCATGTCACCATGGGAATCAGATCATATTTCAAACTTCATATAGAAGCCCAATCCTCTTTCGTACTATCATAAGCTTATAGTACTACATCTGGCGATTAACCCAGATTGATCGTTACACATCCCTACATATGTAGGTTCGTACGGGATTAACTCATAGAGTCTCAACCGTTAAGGGATTGTATGCATATATACTATCACTAGTATATCGCCCAACACTTGTTAGGATTCATGCGGTTAAACACAGATACAGGATCAATGATGATATCTGCTCTAAAACCTTCAGCATCAACAGGACACTCATTATCCGGAATTATCTTACTTACTACGCCTTTCTAATATGTTCACCTTGTTTCGTTAGAACAAGATCGCAGCATTACCTGCGGCTCATATTTTCATATGAGTACAGACTATATCTTCATCTCGAATTGAGATGGCCTCTACTTCGAGTCACTTGACTCTACAGGGTGGTGAATCCCTTAGTCGTTGAACCTTACCCTATTCGGGTCTTGGCTGCTTAATGTAGTTTACACTACGGTTGCCCAATCACTATAATTTTCAAACATTCACGCTTAGTCATATTTCATACTTACGTTGTAGTCTATAGCGCTCTAAGGGTTTTCCAGCAATTCAAAGGCACACATTGTAATATCACTACTACAATGAACTATATGTTAATTACCGAATCTACCAGTAAGTTTAAATCCATGTCTAACAGGTCGTTTATATCTATACTTAATATCAATATGAATAAAATCTATTTCTGCTTTATTACGTAACGGTATAAGTACACCATTTTTACGTAGAAATGCTGTATTATCTAAACGTTCACCTGAAGATAATAATTCACCTGCCGCAGTATATACTAATGAGTTAAATGCGTCAGTATATGAATATCCTTCGATATCAACTAACTGGTGATATAGATTATAGATACTACGATGATACGTATTAATCTTTTGTCTATATATCTCAGCTTGTTGATAAATGATGTCTGTCTTGATAGTACTAACAGGTTTATTCTTACGATTGATACATACATAGATATCTAATATCTCAGCTCCTGCAGGTATGCGATATAGTTTATCATGCATATGCTGAATCTTTTTAAGATTCTTAGGAGATGTATCATGTACAATACTATCAGCTGTAGGTGTACGCAATGCACAAACCACACCATCTTCATGTACAGTATTACCTATATCTGGCATAAACTTATAGTTAGTTTCATCACCGTATAGATTTAATGGGATTTGACCTGGACCTATATCGATAGATATAGTACTATACCCTTCAGTTTCTAATTTCTTAGCTGCTGATTCTGAGATAGCTATACCGTCTTCAGTAACTTGTGGTATAGCCATATAAGCTACATTGAGATTACACCCAAATAACTTATATATAGAACCACTATGTGTAGGTGCATGTACGATATCATCATTTTCACTAAGTATATTACCTACATTTACTGGTGCATCACCGTAGACATTACGATAACCAAAATCATCTGTAACTGTAGTAAAATCTTCTATATCGAAACATCCGATTTTACTATCGTTTACTCCACGATACACTACCGTCCTACTAGGATTGTAATATACTGGATATGCACCTTCTGATAGGATGAACTTAGGTATAACTGCTAAAACTTGGATAGCTTGATCACGTTCGGTATAATCAATACTGTATTTACCGATTTTATGCTCAAACCCAGTATAGCATCTAGGTAATTCACAACCATTTACCACAAGTGCTTGGCTAAGATGATCTGACATCATCATACCACGCTGTGATGACAGTTTATCCATAAACGGATTAATTAACGGTACGATACCTAATAACCTAACATCTGCTTTTAGATTATTTAAATATGGGTACCCCTGATTAGGAACCACTTTTTTAACCATTTTTATAAACTCCTTAATACAATTTAATGAAATTGCTTCATTTTAATAATATATATTTTCAACAATATTGAGGTATTACACATGCTAATAAGTAACAATGAAAATAACACTAGCTTTAAAGAAGTATTAAACAGTATACTTAACGAAGATCAGTATAACAAAGGTGAACGTGCTTGGTTATTATACTTACAAGACCATCGTGAGTATATTATTGAACGTAGTAAATTAGTAGAAATAACACCTAACGAAATGGCGTATTATAAATATCGTATACGTAAGTATCTATTATACAAAGGATATAACAGTAATTACGATAAAATATTTCGTATAATTAACCGATTACCGCAAGATATACAGTTTAATGAAAATGTAACTAGTGTGTACTTACCAGATTCTACTGTGATTGCTGAACTTCGTCGTTCGTATCAGACATTGAAAACCCAGATATTGAAGATGTAACATTTGGTTCAAGATGTGCTGTAGATAATATCTCTTGAATAATTATGATAAATGGTATCCAAGGTATCACTGCTAAGGCATGTATCCACTGTTCCTTAGTTGGTAGTACACTATTTACATCAGACAAACCGTACAACATACCGTATAAGAACTTACCCTTAAAACACTGAATAACGTCAGTAGGAACTACTGTGTGTATAAGTGCTATAGCGTCTAATAGTCTACTACCACCACGATTAACTTCATTGTCTTTAATAATGTTAATAAGTTGTTCTAAATAAATAGCATGTGGTACCATCTTGACATCTAGCATGTTAAGAAGATAAGATACAGTACCTTTAATATCAATAGCCGTGTCAGCTGCGATAGCTCTATCTTCTGCTATCCAATTAACTAATATTGTACGTATACTCTTTAGACCTTGTGCATATAGTACTGGATCACATGACAATTCATAAAACGATTTTCCATCATTAGTTAGATAGATCGTCTCTGTTGTATCTTGTATTTCAGGTGTAGGTTTTTTAGAAAAAAATAACATATTTAATTTTATCCTCTTAGTATATACAGTAAGCACCATGAGAGTGCTTACTGTATATAGGTGTGTATTTATTCATTAACAGATAACGTTTCGGACCCTTCAATTATAACGTTAGCAGAACTACAGTTACCTGCTACTTCACTACCTGTCATAGCAACTGGTCTACCATCAACAGTGAAAAACGATGAACCACCAGTGATGATAGGAGTATGATTGTGACCTTTAGACTTATCATGATCAGCACATATATCACCGGTACATGCTATCGCTTTACCATCACAGAACATAGTTCCTGACCCTGTTATTATAGGTGTACCTGGATAACCATCATGCCCAGATGTCATATCACCTATTCGTGCTATACCGTGTTTCATATAGTACTCCCTTTAGATACATTGACACTAGGTGCAGTTAAATCTATTCTGGTTTTACTTTCAAGTGATATAGCACCTTTACTTTTTACAGCTACATTACCTTCACACTCTATAGTAACATTACCCTTACATGTAACATGTAAGTTTTTATCAACAACTTGTTCAATATTACCTTTTATGTATACGTTTTGATTACCTTTACAGGTCATATCCATATCTGCATCAGTAACTTGTATAGTAGCTCCTGATTTATTAGTTAGTGTTACTGATGGTACATCACTTTGTATAAATAAGCCATTACCGACATCATCACCTAGATATACTTGATGTTTATCTGCATCTATTTTTAGTTGGTATTTGTATATTTCACCATCAGCTTTATTAGTAGTTATAGTGATACTGTGACTTCTGCGTGTATCAAGTTCAATGTAGTAAGAGTTATTATCGTCAAGTACACCATCGTTATCAAGTGTACCTGATATAGCTATACGGTGTGTTTCAGTTCTACGATTGCCTTCAGTTCTACCACAAGATGCCCAGTAGTATTGTTCACTATCAGCTAATTTATATACTCGTACTTGTTCACCTTTACGGATATCTGGAGGAAAAGCATAATGGTCAGCTGTATCATCTCGATATGTACATGTGATATAGTTAGCTTCTGTTATATTACCTGCATACGTATTATTCTTAATATATGTTTGTGCTTGTGTTGCATTTAGTGAACCTGTATGCATAGGTAATAAATCAGGACAATATACTTTAAGTTCTCTACTGTTTTCTTCTTTATCACAAATCGCATAACCAAAATATTCTTCCATGCGATTAAATTGATTTGCCATATATGTCTCCTTGAAAAAAAATACCTATAAGCATATTAGCTTATAGGTATAGTTTAAATATTTTAACTAATTAAAACACTTTATGTTAGCAACCGAAGCATACTGGCTGATAAAAATCCGGAGGTAATTTATCACCATTCGTATTGATAGGTTGTTGCATCATCATAGCTGGTACTGGTGCATTGTTTAATTGATAGAAATCAGGAGGTAGCACATCACCAGAGTTATTGTTAGCTACCGGCATAGGCATAGGTACTACTGGAACTGATTGTGTAGCCTGATAGAAATCAGGAGGTAACACATCACCTGTAGTCTTTTGCACCTGTGCACAGTTACCACATGTACCGCAGTTAGATGTACAATTATCTTCTGGATACATACCTTTGGTATGGTTAACTGAGTCAGTACACCATTTAGCTTGCTGGTAATATTGATCTAAATACGGTAGGAATTCCTTAATAGTCTTCCAATTAGATAAATCAATACTTACTAACTCTGCTGGCTTTTCCAATCTCTTCATCAATTCTACATAAATATTGATAAATGATTCAAATACCGGTATGTTAGGATTTTCCGGTATATAATCAAATTCATCAATATTCTTACAACCAAGTATAGATTTAGCAATATGCTCAAATACTTCCCATGATGCTTTTCTAACATTGCTGTAATGTTCTTTTGCTGATTGCTTAAAGATCAAACAATTCAACTTACAAGTTCTCTTACTCTTATTGTAGAATATCGAGCAAAATTCCTGTAATGAATTTGACAATGATGTGAATTCTTTCAACATCTTATCATCAATCTTACTAGTATATTTACCAAGATACTTGGCACACAATGCATCACCTTCTTCTTCTTTGGCATGTTTACCATGTGCTCGTGCACCTGCTTCTAATACACGAATTATAATCTTAACTATAATTGCACCTATAGTAAGATTACGTGATGAATAATACCAGTTTGAAATTGATGCAGATGCTTCACCTTCGTTAAACGGATTAACAATATACGCATCACTATTCATGGTACCATATATTGCTAACGGTCTAGCTTTGTCATCTTCACTTAACTTCATCATAACTGGTTTATCATCTGCCATGATAAATTTATCACTATCACAGCTTACCTTAAACAAACCACCTATTTCAATAGTTTGTGCAATAAAATTTACTATGTCTTCATTATTAACCATTTATAAACTCCTAAAATACACTCGGGTCATACTGAGCAACACCTGCCATGGAGGTATTTACACAATCCTGTATAATACCACTTAATTGTTGTTGATTACTGTTAGATATCTTTTCAGTACCTATCAGCGATGAATTTAATCCTCCTAGTCTGTTATTTGTAAAACTGTAACCGTTTTGATGTTGAGATATCCAGTCCATCAGAGTTAAATCTACTAAGGTCACACCACCAACACCACAATTGACGCACACATTAAATTCTCCTACATTAGCAACAATAATCATGAAAATATCATTAATTATATCTGTCATTAATGCGGATACTTTAGCATGATACATCTCTGGTGTCAGTTCACATAGTGTACTAGCATTTTGTATCTGATATGATCCTTTATTTATACCATCACCTGATACGTCATACGAACAATATCTAAATTGAATTTCGGAAAATCCGTGTTCAATTAACAGTGGTGGTAAGCACATGCTTATCAAACTAGACATTTGATTTTGTGGCGTAGGTAACAATGGATCTACTAGATCTACCTGTTGATCTTGAGGTTGAGTGTTTACCAATACAAGCAGTGAATTACCTGGAAATGCTGCATCCAAATCACCAATAGTAAATGGCTTATCAGGACGTATAGCTTGTCTATTAGTATCGAATGATATCATAGAACTATAACCAGGTGCTAATTGTGAAGATAGATTACTAGTTAATTCCGTCATCGCATCACCAGCACCAGTACACCTTGTAAAATCAGTATTACCGATACTATTGGCTAACCCATTAACTAGTTTTGTGACATGCGCAGTAGGCAAACTATACGCAGTATCAACTTCCTCAGCAGTATTAGTATTTTGGTTAAGTGGTACTGGTGTTGTCATAATAGATGCATCGAACATACCACCTGCTACTATACCTTGTGCCAATCTATCAGGTCTTAATGATGCCAATGCTGCACCATCTGCCTGAATATTAGCAGCAATCTGTTGAGGTATAATATCTTTATCGTTATCTACTGCAATAGTATTAACGATATTATCACTGATGTTGTATGATGTATGATGAGTAGTAACTAATAGAGCATGTTTATTCATTATGTCTGTTCTATTACCATCCATCAACACTCTACTGAGAGGATCATCATTGACATATCCGCTAAACACTTCTTTAGTAACCACTGGTGGTATAGCAGTAAATCCTGGACTGTTTCGAACAGTTGTTATCACTAGTATAAATGACCATACTTCACAGAACGTACCCATATGCACTGCATCTGCTTTAACTGATGGTAATACTATACTAGTAGCACATCTGTCTTTACCAAAATATCCATTGTTTGGTTTCCAGTTGAATTTACTATTCTCTCTATTATAACCTCCTAGAGTACCAACAGAAGCTAATCTATTCGATAACTCATGTCTAAACTCACCTCCAAAGTTATATATCATTGGCCTTCTAGCAAAATCCGGTGTAAAGATTTTACTAAATAATGATAATTCAGCATGTACTGTATTATTATTATTTTGAAAGCTTAATGCAGGACCAGTGTATGTTCCATTATCTTGATAAAACATACTATATCAACTCCTCATTTATTTTGTACCTTAATCCATGGCAGATTAAAGGGATTAGTGTTAGATCAATAAAGTATTTATACTTACCTTTATTTGTTTCGATAGTAATAAATACTTCTTCCATTAATGTACATTGTATTCTCATAGCTAAGGGAATACAGTCCATTACCTTAGAAGTAACTAATAAGTGATAACATATCCTATTTACCAATAAGTTACTACAATCTGATAATATATATTTTCGATAAAATTCAACCTCACTATCCTCAATAATGTTACAGCAGTATCTTAATAATTCATCGTTAAATGTATACACTGGACTATACTCGTCCTTTGCTATATATTTACCACGAATAATACGACCTGCGTTACAATCACATCTTGTAATGTGACTATCATCAACTAATCGTTTAATCTTACAATCATATTTGCGATACGATTTAGGGCATGGTATACCGTTAATTGTATCACGTATAAGTTGATCTGTAAGATTTCTATCATCTCCAATTATATCTAGCATATTTAATGCATCGTAGATAGTTTCAGGTAAATTTAGAAATGCTCCTCTACTAACAAATCCTACTGTCTGGATATAATTATCATACAAATACTGAAGATCATGCGTCATGTCTATATAACACGATAAATGACCTAGAAATTCATCATAATTTTTAATGTCCAGCGTTGTAAGATAATCTTCGGTATCAGTAGATTTATCACGGTTACCCATAGCTACTAACTGAATATAATCTATATCTCCACCATTATCCATTGTGTGCGTATTAATTCGGTTGAATATACACTCAGTTACAGGTACAGCATAATTATTAGTAATTATACCAGCACCTTGGGTATTGATAAGAGCTATATTGTTATTATCACACATAAGCACAGTATATAAATGTACATATGTGTTATCAGTATTACGATTAGATATATATACAGACTTAGTTGATCCATTAGGTATATTCTCATACACTATGAGTTTCTTACCACCAACGAATGCATCCATCTGTACTTTATTATTATCAATCGGTACAGTATCTATAGGTGGAACATCTATGGATAATGTAGTACCAGGTTGATATCGGTTGATATAACCTTTAATGATCATTAATTATTACCCTCATCTTCTGTACATTCTAAAATAAGTCTACAAATAGATTCTCCTAATGTATCTGGTGCAACATATTCGTAACCGTTAAGTGGGTCTTGATCCATAATAGACCATACTACAAATGCTGTATTAACTACATATTTGTAAGTAGTAACTGCTTTAATAGTTGCGTCTAGTGATGTACACCATTTTACATCATTTATTTCAAATTTAAATCTATCTGCACATGATCTATATGCATGATTATTCATATATGCAGATTTTAGTTTGGATTCACTTCCAGTGAGATTACTCTTAAATCCTCCAGTAGTGGATAATGATACTAAATGTACTAAATCAGTATAGCCATGCTCGATAAAATACAGTTGCATTATAGCAGTAAGTTTAGCTAAATCTTTACCTGTTAATAACTCTATCGACTTAGAACCCATAAGGTCATTACCGAACAGTATACATAACAAATAACTATTAATAGGTGTAAGAGAGATATGATTAACTTCCGAATAGTACGCTACTATCTTGTTAACAGTATCTACACTAAACCCATACTTATTGATATAATGTTTAACTATATCGTCTACAGCAAAAGATATTATCACGTTAACATCTGCGGTACATGTAGTATTAGCTGATTCAACTTCTAAGATACTGTCATTACCTTCTTCACTATCCGCATATGGATTTTCATTAGGTGTAGAACGATACCTTATAGAAATTTTACTATCTGTACTATTTTTACCACAATGTTGTGCTAATTGTTTAGCTGTAGAATGTATATATGTACCTAGACTAGTATTCTCTTGAGCTAAATTAACTATAATAGCTTTACGAGTAAACAGTTGTGCCATGGCTTTATCTACTACAGTATCAGGCGTATTACCATTATAAAGATAATTAGCCTCTTTCTGATCGTAGTTTTTCATTTGTTTAATAGCTCTAAATATAGTATCATTGATATATGAATACAGCTTATCATACAAATATTTACGCATGTCATCTTTACGTAGTACATATTTAAATATAGATATACAATGTGTCTCAATGAGATTTCTATCCATATCTAATGCTTTACATCTTTCAATGAATGTACCTATAATAACTGTAAACAATTTACACATTACAAATAATGCTGCTATTATACGTAATTCATATGGCCATAAAGTTTTCTCTGCACTATCTTGAGGACGTTCACCTATACCTTCTTGTTCTAATAACGATATATTTTCATTACTGAATTCAAATATCTTATTATACAAATCAAGTTGGTCTGGGTCATCCATACGTGATATCATGTTTGCTAATCTATCTTCAAGACTATACATTGTTGTATTATTCTTAGTTACAGCAAACGGATCATCAAGATTAATGTTATTTGAGTTAATTGTACAGAGAATATCATTGTGCATGACAATAATATTAGCAGCAAACAGTACACGCTGTTCTTCAGTCAATGTCTTTAAAAACATGTTAGGGTACTGAAAGGTAATATCAAACTCAGCATCGGTAGCACTAGGCTTAAGATTGTTATAGGTATCTATATTAAAATGTAATAACGGTTCAATGTTTATTCCCAGATTGTCAGGTAATTTTGTATCCTCTAAATCTAAGTATACACATGCCGTATCAGATGCAGCATCTTTTATAAATCTCATAATAAAAATCCTTATTCCAAAGTTATGAATTCATAATACAAGTATTGTTAGTTAAAACATACTTTCATTTTAATAATATATATTTTCAACAGTATTGAATATAAAAATACCTACACTACTGTTACGTAGTGTAGGTATAACGAATAAGTATATAAATTAATAGGAGTTTAATTAGAACGGTAAATTATCATCATCTACTACTGTAACGCCTGAAGAAGATTGTGGTTTATTAAAAGGATCTTTTTCTGCAGGCTTATTAGCATTAGGTTTAGATATACGGTATGAACTAACTATATCAGCAATAGGAATATACTTATCTAAGACAGTAATTAATTCAACAACACCTTCATGACTTCTCATTTCTTTAGTAGTTGAATTAGAACCGTCTGAAATATGCTGACTAGCTGATATATTAAATTTAGCACTTGTACCATGTCCAGACAATTCAATACTGTACATAGCTTTATCATCTTTAACTAGACAGATAGTGTAATCAGTCTCAAATGCCTTATTGTCTTTATTCCATGTAGAAAATACTAATGGTACTCTAGCTTCACCTGGTGCTGCTAATAATTCCTTAAGCTTTTTAATCATCTTAGAAGCAGCATATGTACCAATATTAACTTTGATTGTGGGTTTACTTTCGCCTTTCTTCCATACAGTTATAGAAGTCTGTCCATTAAACGCTGATAAGTTTAAAGTACAGCCATCCTTATTACGCAGAGAATAAAAACGATTTAGATTAAATGTAGGAAAATCCATGAATAACTCCTAGATATCGGGTCTAATAATTAATTCGGGTTGTATGTTTGGTAAATGCATATTAACAATCTGCTCAAGAATAGTTTTATCAGGAAGTACTGACCAATTATTCTTAGCAGCATGTTCTTTTAATAGTTTTCGTGATTTATTGTCTAATTGTAATTTAATATACCATTTATCACCAAGTAATAAATGTGTGTATTTATTAAAAGGTACACTTTCATCACCGAAAACCTTTTTACCAAATTCTTTAGATTGTTTAAATGCACCTGTATAAGATTCTAACAAGGTGAAATCTTTAAACACTCTATATAAGTGAAAATCACTACACACGTGACTTATAAGTAATGTAGTTCTATAAGGTATATTATCATACTTACTACCAAGTGATTGTAATAAACCTTTATGACACCAATACTTTTTACCATCTTCTATAGTAAACAATATATCGGTACCTTCAAAACTTTCAATAAACCCCTCTTGTGTAATTATTTCACTTACTCTATTTCTAATAGTCCAACGTTCTTCAGTTCCTTTAGGGAACTTTTCACGAAGATACTTTTTAGAAATATTTTCATATTGTGCAATATAGAAACATATAACAGGATTGATTTTAGTAGTTGGACTACGCACCATATTGTTATATGTAGCTATATATTGTGCTAGTACAGTACAATCAGTTATAACATTTCTAGCTATCTGTTCTACTGTTGATGTGTTATCTTTACGATCTCTTATTAATGTCTCTATATTTATAATGTAAAGATTCCAAACTTTACGATCTCTTTTCCTAGAGATATCACTTATAGCACCTAGTATCGGTGCTATACCGTAGCTTACCTCTATCCCATTAAACACATTAGGTTGTTCTGGGTTTATGGGTTGTAATATTTGTGCCATAAACACCTCATTTGTATTTTCTAGTCAAGTAATAGTTGTTGTACTTTACTAATTATAACTTCTTTAGATACACCATCGTCTTTATTACGCTCTTTTAAAAAATTATAAACTAACTCACCTAGATTATTTACATTAGGCTTTACGTCAGTAAAAGTATCAATATCTAATTCGACTAAATCTAAAGTGTTATCTGATGCTTCACCTATACGCTTACCTGTAAAGAAAATATCTGGATATGTTTGTAGGCATACTCGTTGATATATAACACGATCGTCTGCGTTAGTATATAAAACACGTAGATATCCTCTATGCTCAGGAAAAGCTTTATCTACTTTATCAAGCAAATCATGTACTCGTGTATCAATATCATCACCCTCAGGTGTTATAGTTATAAATTTGTAAGCATCAGTATTTTCATGAAATTTACTTATCCATTTATCCTGATAAGTAAATGTATAAAATCCTTTAGGTTCTTCTTCTCCGTGAACCATACGGTCAAAACTACCACAGTAGTATATATTAGCTCGATGACTAGGACGGTGTATATGTCCCATTATAACAAGACCATCATCGTTAACGTATGGTTTAATCTGTTCTATCGTATACGTACATTCAGGTAGATGCTCACTACTACAACCTAGAGCATAATCAAAACTACCATGTCCTAGTATAATATCTGCTTTATCCCAACCTAAAAATTTATATACTCTAGATATATGGTCGGTTACTTCACTACTATGTTTATATGGTAAATTATCTGGTATATACAGTATACGTAATTTCTTATCTGACTTATTATTGAAATCTGATAATTCTTCTGCTGTTATTTTATCTACAACTTCAGCTCTAGTGTAAGGTAATGCTAAGTTATCAAAAATAGATATCTGATCTCTGTCATGCGAATAAGTACCATGTAAAATACGTATTTGCATACCAGTAGAATGTGACATAATGTATATATCTTGTATAAATTTCAACACATATCTATTAGCACTACTGTTAACTGTTGTTAACTGGTCATATGTATCACCAGTCAATAAGAGGAGCTGTGTATCTGCTAATTCTGGATATAAATGTTTAACTAACTTAGCATACAGCTCCTCCGATTTTAACTTAGGGTTACCAAAATGAAGATCCCCTATAGCAGTTATTTTAAAAGTCGAAGTCGTCGTCATAATTATTATCTGTTTCTGTATTATTATCGCTAGTTGCTTGCTTATGTATAGCCTCATCTTTAGACATCGTTACTTTAGGAACAGCATCAGTAAAAGGATTATTGCCTAGTACTTTTTTGTGAAAAGCTGTTGCTAAGGTTTCAAACTCTGTCATATTACGTTGAAGTTCTTCTACTGGTTGTGATTCTACGATAGACTGAATCATAGCTTGGTTAATGGCATCTTTTTTAGCTTCCATAATAGGTCCATTATTTTGACTTAATCTTTTAGGATCATTATAATTACGATAAGCATCAATAATTTCTGCTCTGTCATTATCAATAGGATGTATCTTATTAAAGATAGGTGGTAATGTAAATACCTCTTCCTTAGTGTAATCATCTACTACATGTATAGGACGATGTGTATTAACTCTATCTGAAAATCTCTGACTTAAATCAGCTAGTTCCATGACATCACTAACAGATAACTCATTGCCATTAGCTTGTTCTCTTGTATCTGCTGAGAATAATGGTTTAAATTCTTCAAATTCAGAAGAGGTTATGACTGTATCGATATCTATTTCTCTCTTAAAGGTATCATACATTTCATTAAGTTCACGTGTAGTCTTCTCTAACGGAGTTTCTACATGAGCTGCTTCTTGTCGCAATTCAGCATATAGCTGATTAGCATTCTTATGATCTGTCATTGTTTAATTCTCCTATCAGTCAATAGTAATATTATCAATAGATTTATCGTATTTAAGTTCGATATTATTTGTTTTAGGGTCTACATTTATAGAACCACTAACTATAGCAGATACATTTATCTTATCATTTTCTATGTTTACATGAAAAAGAATAGTGTACCTACTATCAGAATGTTGATTATAATCTTCAGTATAGAAATCAATATCAAAATTATAATCTACAAACTTACTCTTCAGTATATTAGATAAAGTAGTTTTTAAAGTATTACATAGAGAACTTCTATCTGCTTCTTCACTAGATGAAATATAACGAAATGATATTAAACTATCTTCCCATAAATCTGATGTTCCACCAGGGTTCATAATCATAAATCTAATTAGATTAGATACTTGATCACGAATATCAACTAAATATCCTGATGCTGACGATAATGTCGGTGTTACGGATATAGGCATTAATCTATTCCTCCAATTAAATAACTTACTATTAAATATAGTAACAGATATACACATATACTAGAGAGACTTAAGAGTCTCTCTAGTATATATTGTAAAGATATATTGTATATTGGTCCACGGTGTAAGGTTCGAACTCACTATCTGAAACCATACGGTATGTCTTAGTATACATCGGAAATACAGTTACAATGGCCCCCGAACAGTATCATTGCTGGTACTGTTTTACTCAGACCCATCCTCTACGGTACCGTGGTTAATGAGGTGCAACACGGAAGTATAAAGCCAGTTTAAGGAAATATTCCACTTTATGTGAAGTCGTGTTGCTCAATCCATACAAGTATGAACTGTACTTCACTACACATTACATCCTACGAAGTTTTTATGTTCATGGTGCTCTTGAACGGAATCGAACCGTTACGGATTTCTCCATCGGCATCTAAAACCGACGTGTCTACCTATTCCACCACAAGAGCATAATATTACTGTCAATATATAGTGTTACATATATTTTTTTACAAAAAATAAATACCTTCTCATCTGCTGACAAGAAGGTATATTTCTGCTATATAATAATCTGTACTTACCCGTGTAATTCAGGGTAATTAGTAGGATCTAAATACTTAGTTGTTTCATCTTTCAAGAACTTATCAATAAATTCTCTAGTCAAAGTAATATTCATAATCTCTTCTGGTGTAAGATCAGGATCATCACTATTCCAAATGAACTCAACCTCATATTCACCCTTATCATTTACAGTATCAGTTGTAATATCTACTACACCTGATTTACACATATCAGCATAAGGATCATCTTTAGCTAGTTTACTAGGATCTATACCGAACCCATCTATAGCACCATCATCAAGCATAGTACGTACAGGTTCATAATAGATAATAGGTAACTGCATTTTAGGTGGTATACCTTTAGCTAGTATCTTAACACTATCAATGCATTTAATCTCATCTTTTATAACGAAATTATTAATAACATTAGATATCTTAACACTAGCTTGACGTATAGGTTCTACTACTTGGTTCATAAATGTCTGAAATCCTTGTCTAAAAGGATCTGATTCACTACCATAGTAAGAACCACCAGCATTTTGGTTAATATGCTGTAATACTTCTTGATGACCTCGTACACCTAATAGGCTTGATAGATTAACAAGATTAGTATCTAATTGCATAGTTTGCACTAGCATAACTTAAACTCCTTTTAATTCAATACCTCATAATGATCAATATCCGGATCAGCATTGAGATAATTATCTAACGCAGTCCATACTTGATTTATGAGTTTAATACGTGATTGTAGACCAGGTGTTTGTGTACTGAATAACAACTGAGACGGATGTATCGCTGATAATGAATCTTCTAAATCCTCTGTTAGAATAAACAGTCCATAGCACTCGTCGCCATCGAAATCCATATTGAGCGGCCCAACAATACATGCATTAACTTCTATGGTTTCATCATGCACATCAGTCTTATAATCTCTAACATACAGCAGCATTACTGATCCATACGCAATGGTCATCGTGTCCAGTAGAGACGCAACTCTCTACCCGGTGCGTTACAGCACCCGCCCATGTCACCATGGGAATCAGACTATATTTCAAACTCTTTAGAAGAGTCCAGTGCTCTTTCCAACACCCATTAGCTTGATGTTGTACTCCCCGCGATTAACCGGAGATAGTCGTTAGGCTTTTATGTACTTGCGTACATTTTAGCACGGTGATAGACTACTTACGTAGTTTCCCCCGTTTAAGCACTGTATGCATATACACTATCGCTAGTGTATCGCCCAATTCAGATTAGGATTTCTGCCCATGATTACTGGTATTCTACCGTGTCTAGATGTATCGATAAATTGCCGTATACATGCATCAACATCTTTATCATATTTGGTTAGTGCTTGTTGGTATTTATCATACGCATCAGGCACACTTAAACCATACTGATGTACAAGATAGTTTAGTATAGGTAATTTTAGTTCAGTTAGCATTATACCCCAAGGCATAACTAACTCATCTAACGGCATAGGTGTTGACTGAGGTTTAACCACAGCACGATATGTGAAATGTAGTCTACTACCAAAACAATGTTTACGTAGCATACCTGGTTTACCACATAACTTACCACCCTTCTTATTATCAACTAGACTAGTATAATATTCAATAATCTGCGTATATACTGTATATAACGATTTGTTAATGGCATTAGCACTCATTGTAACTCTGCGCATTTTATCGATACAGTTATTGAGAGTAATAAGAGCTTTCATTACTTCGCCACTATTACTGTCAATATATTTTAATGTTCTACCTGCTTTAGAAGTAACTGGATGCAAACTACTATGAAGTAAAGGTAATTTTCTTGTAAACATCAAGTGACGATATTTACGTAGAAATTCCTCTAGAACAGCTGTTTGTTTTTTCTTGGCATTTTTACTATACTTATGTAAAAATATGTCAAGCATTTCGTCAACATGTTCATAAAAGTAATCAAATCCTCTTTTACCAGCTAATAACATCTTTAACTCATCAGACAATTCTATACCTGATTTTTTACCTTCCAATGACGGATTAAGAAATGCATCTATAACACTATACTTACCTAAACCACCATCTGCTCCTTTCTTACGTGAATTTTCAGTAACGAACTCACGTAACACTATATACACAACTGGATGTAATACAGGAGGGAAATCATTCGGTATACTTATCCAGGTATTGTGTGATATACTATCAACAAATCTAGATGTAACCTCGGTTTCACATAGTGGACATTTCAATCCTAATTTTGAAACACCTTTAGTATTACCACATTGGCATGATGGGACAAATCCCAGATCACCATCACAGTTACTAAAGATGATATCTGTCATATCTTTAGCTAAGTTCTTAGTTACCGAACTATCACTATTGATAATCTTAGCATCAGGATTAGCTGCAAATACTTGTTCAAGATCTACTAGTTCAAAATGACGATATGAACTAACATCTTCCTCTTCCGGCTTTAACTGCCATGGACGCTTATCCATAATAAATTCCTCATTATCTATTACTTGTTACCATTCTTAATACACTTAAACCTCACTGATTCATAATCAATGAGTGTCACCTCCCAATCATATCCGTTAGCCAATAACCAATTTATTGTTAATTTACGCATAATTATACGATCTACTGGTGGCATCGACTGTAATTTACCTGCGGCTATATCAGGTATAAGTACATTAGCGATAGCATTTTTATCTCCTTTAAGATTAGCACCAACTTGATGTTCAGTATCTAGATCAGGTGAATAAATATGCCATGTACCATCAGGAAATCGTAATATACTTACAAATAATGTAAAATACTCATTCATCTATTACACAATCTCCTACTAAATTCATATATAGTATATATGTACTTAAAAATAAAAAGTATACATACCGCTGTTACACGGTATGTATACTTTGATTGCTTTTTATATATTATTTATAAAAGGAACTATATGTTACCAGTAAATTCTACCACCTACACCGTGTAAACCCTGATAATATCCTGCAGCACCTACAGGTGTCTTACCATAAGTACCCCAGTTATCAGCATTTTGCACTAACGCATCAGTACATGCGTATCCTGTCTGCTGAGTAGTATTAGCTAGACTCAATAACGGCATGTTAGCTTCTAACCAACCGATATATGTAGGATTAAATCCAACAACCTCGGTACGATATAGCAACTTCATGTCAGGTTCCCATTCCTTCTGATCCTTAACAGCTAACTCTGGAGTAGCCTTTCTCAACAATAGCTTCTCACAACGGATAGCATCGGACGGATGTCTTGGATACTCATTCATAAAGTCGATATACGCAGTATCCATCACCTTATTACCATACTGGTAGATACCACGGTAATTAACATCAGTGATGAAGTATGGAGCTGTTGTGCTTGCATATGGTGCAATGTTGTTATTCATAAATGCTACATAGCTATTTATAACTTCATTTACAACATTAACATCAGATTCAGACAACTTCCAGATACCAGGTAAGCTAAATCTACCTTCAACTACATCTAGCACAACTTGAGCAGGCTTAAAGTACTTGTAGATTGTGTGATTGAAGTTATCATCACTAGTAATCTTGCAACGACCACCTGCACCATCAGGGATAAGGTAACCGATATTAGTTACATTACCATGACCGTCTGCTTTGCAGTTACGGTAGAATGACTGCCACATGTTATCAGAGAACCATCTCTTAACAGCAAACACCAAGTACACTGATAACAATTCATCAGCTGTAACAGCAGACTGAATTTCAGAGATATGGATTACTGGTAAGTATGATACCACGCCAGCATATGAATTAACACGAACAAACTCTACATAACCACCGATAGTAGCCAACGGGATTCTACCTGCAGTGTTTCTAGCTTGTTCCAAGAATCTATCACATTCGTTCATGTTGTTGAACTGATATAAATTCTGGTTGAATCTAGGCTGGTTATAAATAACTAATGTAAGATCATGTCTTAACGGTACAGCATGTGGTGATAGTTTTCTATATGCCTCCATATATTCAGTATCATTATCAGAGATACTTAATGTACCATCCTTAGTCAATGATGCTAACGATACAGGGATAGGTGAAAACTTGTACAAGAACATATTACGTATAGCAGATGCATAGTTAGCTGCCTTACCATAATCGTTAGTGTCAACCACAACGATCTTAAGGATAACAACATCTGGACGGATTCTACGTAAATCTTCAGCAGCAATCTCTTCCCTTGCAATCACAGGATAATCCGGATTACCTACGTTAGATTCAGCCATGATTAAGATAACCGCATGGTTATTTGAAATAAACGCATGTGTGTCATTTGGCTGTGCTAACTGTACAATCTGAATATCAGACCATGCATTGTTCTTGCTATTTCTTACGCTATCAGTTAAATTAGCAGTGATATCTGCTAAGAACTTAGAACCTTCAGCTGAAATACCAGACGGTGCATCAAACATCTGCATCAACTCAGTTAAAGAGGTTACCTCAGGTGCACCACTTACATTAGGCTGAGCGTTTGCAGTTGCTCCACTATTAACTGCACCAGCATTAATACCACCAATCTCAGGTGCTGCTGGAACTGCTTCCTCCTCACCATCAATTCTTACATTAATAAAATTTTTATTATCTGCCATGATTAAAAACTCCTTAATTAAGGCAATTAAATTAACAAACCAAAGTTGTTTCCGGAAACAACCTATGCAGTGTCAGTAAATAATACATATTTTATAATTAAATACATTCACTAACATCACTTGAATAATATATATTTTCAGCACCCTTGACTACTAGAGGGCGGTTGCTTTAGTAGACTACCCTCAACGGGTAGTCTGCCTTCGCATATTATAGTAGTAGTGTATTTATTTTTTTACACAGATGGTATAGCTAATATATACTAACAAGGTTAATACTCAGATGTTATCTCTAATTACTCCATATTTAGTTGATATGGAAAAACGTGCTATTCCACCGTATCAACTATTCTTAAAACAACAAGCACAAATAATCAATGAAAGATATAATAGATTACGAGGTTCTTCTGGTGGTGAAAATAGAGCTACAGCTATGCTAAGATATATCCTTAATTTTATTGATATGGAATATATGCTTAGACAGCCTAATAATTATACCAGATATTTGTACCATTTAAGATTTGTTAAAAAGAGCATAGATGAAAGTTTTGATAGAGTAAGTAGAGGTAGAGGTTATACTAATACATTTATAGCTAGAAGTAATTACTATACTGAAGAATTTATATTACCAGCAGATGATACTAATGTCATAACTAACTTACCATTAGAGACAGATAACTGGGATATATGGAAAAAAGTAACTGTAATTAAATTAGTAGGACATGATAGCTCTGAGTATACTATTAATATGCTACTTGATAGATTAACTTTTAGTGAAATACCACCTAATTATACTTTTATTATGATAGACTCTATTGCTCTTATGCTTAAGTACTATAGTTGGTATATACACGGTAGAGAATCTGAAATCAATCAAGAAATGGCTATTCATACTCCACAACAATTATTTCTGCATAAGTACGTGATGTGTGATTTAATGTGGGATAACTTTAATGTATGGTTACTTAATACTATTAACCGATTAGACGACTATGTATTTTCTGAAGGTACTAGTAATATAGATAAAGAATTCAATGCTAAAGCACTAGAATTTGATATGCAGTGGGGTAGATTAGCTACACAAGCTACTGATGCATTTAAACATTTAGGTAAATTACTAGGAGACACTAGTAAGAACACTAGACCTGAAGCTATACTAAGTTCTAAGTTATTATTGTGTGGTAGTATTATCGATTATAGTAAAATGTTAATAAGTAGATGGGATATGCCTATACTAGAACAGTATGATTATCTTCGTTGGATAAGAGATAAGCAATTGTTTAACTTTATATTGAATATATATCTACATAGACCTACACTACCATTAACTAGACGAATGATAGTTAATCTACGTAGAGACTATAAACGATTAGTTAATCATAGACCTTGGAAAACTTGCAACAACATTTTACTTAAGAATGACATACAAGATGACATGGAGGAAACTCTAACTAAGTTATTTAGTATCTAAACAAAAAAGAAACCACACGATGTTGGTTTCTTTTGCTGCCGATTTAGATATTTTACAGTGTTGCGCGTAATGTCAATGATTTTGCTTTGATATTCCGCAGGCCGGAGTAATCGAATAATGCGACCTTGAACAGATCGTCTTCGAGCTGCTGTGCAGCCTTAGCCTGCTCAGAATAGTTATGATATTTCCTGCATGCAATACAGTTTGTTTCATAGCAGACCTCAAAGCAGTCTCTGAAAACCTGCAGTGCGTACTCCGCTGAATCTTCAATGTGTAAATGATCAATTCCAACACGAAGAGCCATTTGTCACCTCCTCCCTTCGCAGGGACAGCACTCCCGTTACTCTGATAGTGGCACAGACGGAGTGACAACCAGTTGGTGATACTGATTGCACCCTAATTGTATAGAAATAAAAATGGATGATATACACCCTGGTAATTAAATACAATACAGGGATGTATACTATAGATGTGTAGGCATTCAGTACAACATGTTGACACAGGTTAACAATGAATCAATATACATCTTAGATGCTGTAGCAAGGCCTATACAGTATGCGATATACTTAATCTATTTAACTAAACTTTAACTTATATGACGCATAACTTGATGACGTATATTGTTCAGTTTAGCAACAGCATCGTTAAATGATTTCTGATAGTAAACCATGTCAGATTTCTCCTTAATGCTTGTGAAATAACGAATCACCATGACTGGCTAACCAGTCATGGTGGTTTTATTTAGTTTATTCGAACTTTATACTAATGTAGTATCTTGTTGTACATCTGGTGCTAAGTAGGCATAAATAACTGACATGAATGAAATTAATCTATCAGTACCACTGTTACATGGAAGTAAACTAGAGTGATATGCTACTTTAAGTACTCTACCTTTACGTACTGAATAATCATCACCTTTATCGTCATAGTGATATAACAAACACTGTCCAGGTAATAACGCTAACGGTTTAGCTCTTACCCAACCTGTATTCATATATACACCATCATTAGCGGCTAATTGTGCAGTAGTGGTAAATAGATTAGTTCTTTGTCCAACATACTTAAGCACTTGTGCTTTAGATTTCATAGGGTTACTATTGGTATTCTGTATAACCGTTATATTCTCTGCTGGTCTTACTACACTACCATCTTTATTTATAACAACACCACCATCTCTACTGTTATCAGGGTTAGATGATACATGGACATTACCGTCATTTTCAGTACCTTTAGTAGTAGCATCTTCTACATTAGTATCTGTTATAGATACTATCCACTGATCGCCATCTATAACTCTACTATAGCTATCCATACCTGCATATTGACCTTTAGGTGCATTTACGATATGAATAAATTTATCGGTATAAGTATTATTAGTATCTTTATCGAATTGTGGATACATATACAATTCATCATTCATGATAAAGTATCCTAATCCGTTACTATAAATACCAAAAGTCTCTTGCAGATATGGAAATAATGATGCTATACTTTTCATAGGTGGTATAACGAGATTACCATACCTTATTTTATTTGTAGGAGGAACTATATGTATCTTTTCAAATCCGAATTGATATGCTGCCCAGTTGATAACATCTTCTACCGTAACATTATGTAATATCGCATTTATCTGTATATGTCTAGTATCATAAATACCTGGATCTACTAAGTATAGCGGTATAGTCATGGTTGACTCAGCTAATTCTGGTGTAGGATATGATGCTGAATCAACAATCTTCTCAGTTCCTAGTGTTTTGTTATTTAAGGCTTTACTTAGGTCTACCTTATTCATTATTACTTTCGTATTTATTATCAACGGAGGTAGTTCTAAAACATCTGAGGATGTTAATGTATCGTACAGGTATAAAATCAGAGTACATTCTAAATCTTGAGCATTTTTCTGTAATTGTAAATACTGACTATACGTTATTTGTACATTTAACGTATACTTCGTCATATACGATTCTAAGAAATCCTGTTCAATATCAAATTTATCTATTAATGTTATTATTTCTTTATATTCAGTATTAGGGTTATGTAAAACTAGTTTCGGCTTATATACAGTAAACTCTCTATACTCTAATACTTTATCTATTTCAGACTCTAGTCGTTTACTTATACGTTGCATTAAACTAGTCTCCTACTTGTTCAAACATAGCCATGATCTCAGTTAAACTGTATACCTTAACTACATTAGCATTTTTCTGTTTAAGTAACTTATTAGCATAAGCATGCATGACTTTTAAGAATTTATCTAATTTCTCAGCATATGCTAGATTACGTATATCTTCGGTGCGATTGCTCTCTGGTCTTAATACACGTTTAAGCATATCTCGATAAGCTTCAGATATACCGATTATTAACCCTACATCTTGATCTCTGCTTAATTGCCATTTATAACCAGATGCTGTTAATTCTATCATAGTACTGATAGTTAGTACACCGGGTGAATAATCATTACCCGGTATAACTTCGTAATAAGGAGATATACCAGTATCTCTAAAGTATTTAGGTACAGTACTGAATGATTCTGGATATACTCCTTTAAAATGCTTCTTATTAATAACATCTGCTAATGTTTTAAAGATACCTCCAGACCTAGGTATGACATATGGCGACATGTTTGATGTCTTGCGTGCTATCAGATTACCTAAGCAAGGAACATCTAAGTTTATTCCTTTCTTATTATCTGCATGTAACTCTTTAGCTAAATCTGCATGAGTTTTACTTTGACTTGATAGGAATGGATCTATCTTCATAAGTTATATTTCCTGTTAATGATAAGTTAACCAGTACACTGCTTTATCAATAAGATATATAAAAAACAGATGATTGTAGAATGCTTGTTCATTATTGTAAGCAAGATAATCTTTAACTACATCAACAATTAGATTTATATTCAGCTCACCATTAGTTATAGCTGTATATAACAACTGTTCTACAGTAGACATGTTATCCCAATCACTATTATAAAAAGCATATGACAAAGCATATGTATCGGTATTCACAGTTACTTCTTCTACTTCTTCAGCTTTCTTATCTCTATCTCTAAAAATAGGATAATACAAGAAATTCAATTTACCAGTATCATCTGGTAAAATATCAGTATCAGTAACTGTACTATATTTACTACGGTAAGATGCAATATAAGACAATAGTTTTTGTCTATTTAAATCATCTAATTCATCAACATTAACAAATCCATACTTTTCTAAAAATTCATTTGTTAATTCTATATCAGAAAGAGTACCTGGATATGATTCTCTGTACCACTGTATATATCCTCTTACATGTTGATGATCGGCTTCAGTTAATTCATCTGTCTCACTGTATCCATGCATCATTTTCCATATATACACTAATTCATCATTAGAATGTATAGGATAACTCTGTTGAGTGTACAGATGATGATACTTAAATCCTAGATCTGGATATATACGATCAAAGAATTCTTTGCGTTGTTTTCTAAAGAATCTATCTACTCTTTTCTGTACTTGATCATAAGGTGTTCTCTGGTAGAATACTGTTGTAGGATCATAGAAAATAGGTTCACCATGTTTATCTATTTGTCGCCAATCATAACTAGGTGCTTCATTACCTACAGTTAAGAATTTATGACCTAACAATGAAGTTATATTAGTTCCCCAGAAGGTAGATTTAAATTCTTCAGTATTACCATACTTATCTAAATGGTCAAGATTTTTTATTGGGTGATTAGTTAATAATGCCCATATAGTTTTCTTAAAGTTAGATACTGATATAAGTATCTGAGTAGGTCTTATTTGACGCATATTCTCAGTTATACCTATTTTAGTATTCCAATATTCTACTACGTATGGATCATAAATGTCATCGGGTCTAATAAAGGTAGAAAATTCATCAGAATAAAATCTTTCCATGTAATCTTCAATAATCTCACTACGTATATGTAGTAAATCTTTCTTATTAGCATATCCCTCTGATGTAAGCATGGCTGTATTACCAACCATATACTTAGTCTTATCAAAATACATTATCTGTGTAGATTGTCTAGATAATTTATCACGATAATCTGCATCTAGATAGCCCTGCATAGTAAACTGTATAGCGTGATATGTATCTTGACCAAGAGCTAATCTTTCTATACTAGATACATAGAAAATACCATACTTTCCATTACGTACTTCATAGATAAAAATATCACCTATCTTAGGTGTGAATCTAGGAAATACTAATCCTTCACCTTTAAAATCTGTATTATTAGTATCAGTATCATAACTAAATGAAAATTCATTTCGAGCACGTATCTCAAAATTACGTATCTGTGTCCACGATACATGTACATCATCTTTAGTGTTACAGGTTAAATCTACTACAGATGACTGTACATCTGTAGGATCATGATTCTGTGAGAAATACGTAACTGTTAATACTCGTCCTTCTGGTAACCCTGCTACTAAAGTAGTTGTATCACTATAAATATCAGTATTAACCGCAGTTTTATTAATGAAGGTATTTTTAACAACATGCTCATCACTAATACTGTGTCCGTCTATAGCAGGTAATTTATCATTAACTTCTGGTCTTAATGATGCCGGTTTTTCCCGACTTGAATGTGTAGATGTCGATCCCGACATTTTTATTAATGGCATGATTCAATACCTCTTTACTTAATACTACATCTCGTTTTTCAAAATAACCATCTTCCGGTAACTGCATACCAGGATAGTATATGGTATTAGTAGTTTGATCTACCATTACGGTAGCTGTTACTTTACGCATATCTAGATCAATACTAGGTATATCGTGTATATCAGGTAATACATAGATATCCTTTATATCACCTAGTATTCGGTCTTGTCTATCAATAACAATACCGTCAGATAGTATACATTGTATTTTAGATACATTACAACATACATGTTTTTCTAAGATATGAGTCCATTCACCTTGTAAAAATCTATGACCTATAGATTCTCTTAATCGTATTGGTAATCTATGGTATTCTTTTATACACATTTGATACCACTGTGGTCTAAGGATACTAACCTCAGTAGCAGTACTTATAACAATACGATAATGACTATATAAGTCTCTAGCTTTAAATACTAAGATAAGGTTATCATCAACATAATAATCTTTATTAGGTATAAGCTCAGTATCATCTCTGAATAATGCTACATTAACAGGTGAATGTGTATCGGTACACATACAACCCTCACCTTTAAGTAATGTTAGAATTATTTCATCAAGCTTATAATCATCATCTATATCTTCTTTAAGATCTATACGAGTATATAAGCCAGCTACCTCATCTACTAATAAATGTAATACTGCAAAGGTATCGTAAGTATTTGGTAATGTTCTAGTTAACGGTATAGACCAATCATCATACCACGGAACAGATAGATAATCCTGATGTTTAACCATTTCTTTATTATCATAATGCTGTAATGCATTATCTGTTCTGTATTCCGGCATGCCATTAAAACGTATATTGGTATCAACTGGTATAAACATACTGTCTACTAGTTGATTATATATCACACAAGGATACTCTATTATTTGCATAGTTGGCATACCAAACTGTACTGTATAAGTAAAAGGTATATTCCATCCAGTAGGTAATTTATTTTCCATAAGACCTTGTGGCTTATCTGAGCTATACTCTAATGAGCACAAAGATTTAAGATTGTATCTTGGTATAGTAATCTCATATTCTTCTAGATCTCTATGCTTAGTAACAGTCCATGTACCATTAGTACGTATCTTTATATATTCCATAAACGGTACATTATTCGATTTACCATTATCCCTATCTAATTCCCAAATATGATACAATATACTAACTATTTCTTTAGGTACAGGATAATCAAAAAATAAATCAGTATATGTTGCTACAGAACCATTTTCATACCCGTTAAATAACTGTAAAGGAGTCTTAAATGCTAACTCCGATGAAACTAATGTTAATTCACAGTTAAGTATTATATTAATAGGACTAAGCATTTCCATAATACGTACACGGTTATACGGGTCTACGTATATAGCTTCTTGCTGATGTATTAGATGTTTATATACACCATATGCAGTAGTATGTTTAAATGTGTATGCTTCCCACTTTTGTGAATTAGGATTCATTTGTACTTCTACATCTACTTTAAATTTATTTTCGGATATACGTGCATTTTCATCACGATTATACGTTTTAGAATGTGTAGACCATTCTGATGATAACATTATGTTATCATTAATAACATCTTCATAACCTAGCATATGAAGTATGCGGTGGCTCAATTGCTGAGCTACCGGCATAAATATATGATCAGGTTGTTCAGATATAACTCTTGATACTGTAGGCATATTAAATTCTCTTAGAGGTAAGAATAATGAAAATTGAACAAAACATCCCCGAAGGATGTATAGCAGGAAAAGTACCTTTGTGTGATTTGACAGCTAAATATCGTGCTACATATATTGCCATAGCACTCATTCATCATTTTGGTGCACTTAAATACAGTTACTATAGTTGGTATAACGATCCTGCTAATTGTAACAGCACTATGTCAGACAATTTAAACGCTATATTCAGGCACCTGGTAGCTCATAGAATAAATTCATAGATCCTGAATCACATTTTCATACTAAGTTACCTACCTTTATAACGTTATAAGTAAATAATATTATTTAGGATGTCTGTATCCTGCCAATACCCAGATAGTCCCTTACTGTTAATATACTCACGTGCTAACTTAGAACAACGACGACCTGTACGTAAATTAGATATATGCCGACGACTTACATTATACTTTCTGCCTATCTCACAGTCTTTCTTATCAGTATAAGTAAATTCATCATAAATATTAAATATAGTTGCTTTATCTAGTCTACTGCTACTATGCTTAGACCAAGTATACTTATCAGTTCTATATCTAGGTAATGTACCTCGTCGTATCTGACTTACAGTAGTAGCAAGGATACCAGTTTCTCTACTTATAGCAATATCAGACCATCCTTCTTCTAGACGCTTAAATATGTGTTCAAGTAAATGATCATCTATCGTAGTATGCAGAAGACCAGTAGAAGAGGCATGTGCCATATTACCCTTTTGTGTGGTCCATTCCAAATTATCCCATCTATTGTTTAACTTATTACCATCAAGGTGATTAACTACTAAATTTTCTTCGTTTAATCCTTGAGCTAATAAATCCTTAGGTTTAGGTACAAAATGATGGGCTACTAATCTATGGACGTTAACATTGTGTCCGGAACCTAGAATTACATATCTATAACCATGATTACCAACACCTCCTTTAAGTTTAACCATAGTCTCAGTATTCCAAACATCACCTTCTTTAGTAACGTAATAACTAAAACCATTTTTCGTTTTATATTTGGTTTTATCTTTATCTGAGTATGGAATACTAAAGAATTCTTTATATCTTCTGATAGTATCGACATAGATACTATTTTCCCATAGAGACTCTTTTATATTGTACCATGCGAAACCTACTAGTACATCTGTTCGAATAACACATTCGATCGGATTTCCTGAGAAATCATATTTTCGTATTTTCCATTTATTACTACCTACACGCTCCGCTTTACAACATTCCGCTGTACTTGGTATAGCATATGTATACACCTCACCTTCAAGGCTCACTTCGAACGTAAAGTAGCCGATATTATCTAGTGGAGCGAAACCTGCTCTAATACCATTTGGTCTTTCTAGTATTTCCATCTTTTACTCCTAATTAAATTTAAATTACACTAATATACTAAATATATATGGATATATAGTCTATTTAGTAATATATAAATTCAATTATTTTGAAAAAGAATAGAATACACTACACTAGGAGCATGGTTTAATTTATTACATATATAGTAATCTTCTTCTATTCTACAATAAACTCTTGATACTGTAGGCATATTAACTAATCCCTAAGAGGTAATTATAATGATTAATGAAAATGATGCCCGTGAAGGGTGTATAAAAGGTAAACCACCTTTAAGTAAACTGTCAGCTAAATATCGTTTAGCTTATATTGCTATAGCACTTATTCACCATTTTGGTGCACTTAAGTACGGCTACTATAGTTGGTATAATGATCCAGCTAATTGTAACAGCACGGTATCAGATAACATTGATGCTATCTTCAGACACATAACAGCTCACAAAATAGGAAAAATTATAGATCCGGAATCACATTTACCGCATGTTTTTCATGCATGCTGTAGGGCAGGTATGCTTATAACTATGTACTATCGTACGTGGTTAACTAATAGTTTAATACCTAATAAACCTAAGAAAAATGAAGCTGCTAAATTTGATGTATTAACACAAATTACTACAGAAGAAATATTAGTATTAACTAAAGATAAAGTTGTACCTGAATATGAAGATTTAGATAATTTATCGGATCATATATTCGAATTACTTTGCAGTATAGACATGTTTGATAGATGTCATATTCCAGGTATAGAATTAGATAATACTATTTATAGTAGTATAGAGGATTTAGTGTTATCAATCTGGAGATATACCTGTAAGCTAATTGTAGCTGGACAAGTATCGTATGATATATCTAAACTTGATGATAAATTACAACAATTTATAACTGAATATAACCATATTCTTAGCAATAACAATGATGTTACACACACTGGTTAATTAATGGAGTTGCCCTATGGATGATGCAGATATTGCGGAAAAAGATAAAAATACTATGTTTGCTGAATGGCAGAGAAGACGTATCAATCTAGGTGGATATGAAGTAGATCCAACTGAACAACGGCATTGTGTTCAGTGTAATCGTATTATACCTTTAAAACGATTATTAGCTGTCCCTAACACTAATTACTGTGTCAATTGTTTAAGGAGAATTGAGAATGAGTTCAAGAAATAAATGGGATATAGGTAATCCTCGTTTATGGTACCGAGATGATTTAGTCAATCACCCAGAACTTATTCCACTTGAAGGACAAACTATTGACATATCTAAAATTGGTAAAATAAATAAAGTATATTCTGGTTCTGTATTATTAACAGAAAAAATTACTAGACTACATGACAGTGTTTTTACAAATGGTAGAATAAATGTTACTGTAGATAGTTATAAAGGATTATATACACCTAGTGGATTATTTGAAGAACCGATATCTATCCGTAATATAGCCCATGTATCCGAGCAATGGTTAACAGGAGATAGTGATATCACCAAACAACATTTTATTAGTATCGAACTAGATGATCCTGCATTATTAACAGAATATTGGATGATAGCAGCTATAGGTACTACTGATCGTATAGATGCTAGATATCCTACACCTAAACAATGGATTGTTTATGGTAGTAAAGATAATGATAAATGGGATGTAGTAGACAAGCATGATGAAGTGCAGGATAAATGGGAAAGATGGAAAATAAATAGTTATAAAGTTACTTGTAAGAAAGATTACAAATATTACAAATTTGTATTTACTGAATGGCATCCTACCGATGATGAAGATGCTATCAGTACAGGTCTTAAACGTTTATATGTTTTTGGTAGACCTATACATCAATTTATTGTACCTAATATACCCAGTCCTGATGATTCTTTTGTCTGGGTTATACCTAACAAGGAGATAAAGTAATGAGCAATGAAAATTTATCTGATGCTATTTCTGCCTTACAAGAAGCACAAGCTGCACTTGTAGCAGAACATGAACATATCGAAATACACAATATAGATACTGAAGCACATGCTGATATACGTGAGCTTATAGATAGAATAATGGACAGTGAGGAAATATATTCCAATACTCAAATTAGAGCTATTATAAACAGTCTGTTAGATGAGCATGCTAGAACTGATTTCAAGACTGCGCATCCAGGCTGGAATACATTCGATACTCAGTTAACTGAAACATTGGCAAGTTTACGTGCAGATATCACTGCTATACAGAATAGATTAGATGCACGAGATGAAGCACAAACTGATTTAGCAGAACGATTAGCTATAGTTGAAGCTAAGTATGCTCCTATCTTAGATAATCTAACAAGAGAGCTTATAGCTGCTCAAAATGCAGGTGATCAGTTGTTAGCAGACAGCTATAAAGAAACTATACGTTTACAGCTTAAAAATAAGGCAGATGAAGAACTTGAGGTTATAACTGCATGGCAAGAAGAACATAATTAATAAAGAGGTTATTTATGTTACATGTAGCTATACTCATTAATGATCCTGACCAAGAATTAGTATCAACTATAATTAGGCAATTTACTAGATCAGTTGCAATACATGCTGAACTGGTGTTTAGCGACGGTGTTGCAACTATAGTAACACCTGAAAAAGTAGAGTTAGCTAAACGACCGGGTAAATACGATATGTATCATTGGGTAATGATTCCCTTGCCAAACATTACACCAATGCAAGAATATCTTATACGTGCTAGAGCTAAGGAAATCTATGCTGAAAAGCCTAAATATGATTATCTAGGTGCTATTTCAGGATTCTTTGGTTCATCTAGACAAAATAAAAATAAATGGTATTGTGGTGAATTAGTAGTAGAACTGCTTAGTCCATATATTCCTGAATTAAATGCGTTGGATTGGGCTATACCAGAAGACATTTGGCGTATACTAACACTAGACTAATTATTAACCAAATAAGTAGTACTCTGGTGTATACCAGAGTACTACTTCACTATTAGTAAGGAGAGAGATGTATGGTTATTTGTCTACAACAATTTCATATATAACAGTATTAACATTTTTATGTTCTGTATATATGACAATGTTTGTACCTTTAATGGTTATACCTAAGAGTATTTTATTAAGATAGCTTATTCGAGTTTCAGATATTTTACCATCGATGTGGTCACTTAATACTAAAACTACATTATAAGTATTCGGTGATAATGCTGAACTTACTTTTACATCGTGACATTCTAGCTTATCATTAGTTATATAAGTTATAGTCCATCCACATAATTCTAATATTTTACACATAAGATCATGTGAACTTATAGGATTCGGTAAATAGATATGTGTATTATCATAGTTAAACACTAATTCACCATCACACACAAATGACTTTCTAGTATCATTTACTTTAATTATCTCGGCACATGGCACAAGATTAAAGCCATCAGTAGTATTACTTAATACTAGTCTATCTGCTGTACTAATGTCATCATCAAAAACTAAACCGAAGTTTTGTAATACATTTATAAGAAAAATACCTACACTAGGTTGTTCTACGTTCATTAATAAATATCCTTATACTTTTTTAATACGATTAATTGTACTACCTACTTTACTAGTAGAATACAGTTTATCGACCTCGTTATCCCGGTCTATATTAGTTAATTCAGTATTTTTAAATATATCCAATAATCCTTCAACTAACATATTGTATACATCAATATACTCTAAACATTTCTTAGAATACATCATATATACTTCTCTGGCAAATTTAAGTTTAACTTTTATAACTTCATTTTTACCGGCACGAATTACAGGTATAGCCACATATCTAGACATCATATTAATTAATGTGCTATTTGCACAGGATAGTGCATCTGCTTCGGTATCAGGATAACGTAAGATATCTAAAATAGCTAAATCTCTAAAATCTGCTACATATTGTTTACCACTAAAATTAATTGGGATTAATGGATCAAAATAATCCTCTGGTAAACCATTTCTAATTAAATCGGAAACTAAACCATTTAAAGTGTATGAATCCTTATCAATAAAAGTGTTCGACATAATAAATACTCCTATTATAAAGTAACTATTAAATATCGTACACTACGAAAAAAGAACAAAATGACACATGTATGCATGTAGCATACATGTGCCGTAAGTTATAAATAGATGTTGCTTATAACCTTTATGTAGGTATACGGTCAGGAAGTTTTATCGCTTCAATTTCTTCTTTAGTTGTAGCATGAGCTAACAACACATCTCTAGCATACCAGTATCTACCATATATTTCTTCTACTTTAATTTTCATTACTTTAGCTAACTGAACTACTTGCTCAGGTGTAAATGTATGCGGTCTATTTGTAGCAGACATTATAGTGAATACCTCACGATCTACTATACCAGACAACATAGCAACACTATCTGCATAGAACGTATTTAAGTTGTCTTGATCTTCTTGACGAATCTGGAAAGTATCACTGTCATATACAGCAAATTCAACGATCCGTGCACGCTCACGAGCTTGACGTAATTCAAGATGTTTAGATTCACGTAGTGCTTCTAGATCTATTGTAGGTTCGTTGTAATCTGCTATTTCCAATTTATCAATGATAGAAAATATATCACTAGAGATAGAAGATTTATCACTTATATCGGCTGTAAATGGAATCCATCCATAAATAGGATGCCTATACATACACTCTAATCTAGTTTTGTTTCCATTTAACCAGCTGGCATTTGTTATATCACTAATATCCATTTACAATATTCTCCTATACATACCGATTACACTTCCACCAGCACCTCTCCATGAACCAGTTATATAGTTTAACGGTTGCCATGTACCTGACTGCGGTGATGATTTGTCTATTATTGCTGTAATTTGTGATGTTGTTATACTCCCTGATACAGTTTCTGTACCTGTTACAAATGATACTGGAAATAGATTAGAACCTGACACATTACTATATGCTACGTTTATTGTATTGTTAGTATATACTCTAGCTAATAGCTTAATAGTACCGATACCATCGTTATCTAGTGTAACACCACTTGTATAAACATTAGCAAATTTATTATTTGTAGCACCTATAGTTGTATTAGCTCTACCTGGTTCTACACTGTCAACATTTAATTTAAATGACGATGTAGTATCAGTAAGTGTATCAAATCCTAAATCAACAGATGCTGATGAGGTTCTTGCACTATTAGAACATTCTACATGTATTATAGAAGAACCAGTTGTTTCTGCTTTGTATTTAACACCAGCTAAAACATTACCATTCTTATCTCTATATTCTGTACCTTCAATAACTGTAGCAGATGGCTTAGATCCACTAGTTAATGATGTACTGTTAAATCCTATTACTGGACTAGCATTATTTACAGTAACAGGTCCTTTTAATGTTACCGTATTATTAAAGGTTTTATCACCATTAATAGTTTGTGCAGTATGTGCATTTACATAATAAGTATGTATAGGATTATTTAAACTATCATTTGTAGCACTAGTTGCATTTACTGCATTGGTTGCACTATCTGCTAATGTTGCTCTACCTGATGTATTAGCATATGCTGCATTTGTAGCATTTATTGCATTGTCGGCATTAACTGCATGATTAGCATCTTCTGCTAATACAGCATTGTTAGCAGTAGTTGCTGTAGTCGCATGTGACGCTGTATCAGCTGATACTGCATGTGTAGCTTCAGCTGCTGAAACTGCACTACTTGCAGAACCAGATATACTGATATCCCATACTGTACTATTACTTTCTTCGACTATACGTGCCCATGGGTTAGCAGTATTGCCTCTTACATTTCTATGCCAGATATAGGTATGATTAGGTGACACAAATAAGTCATGCCAGTATGGACTATTACCAGACCATAATAGTCTTATATTTTGTATATTAGCAATACCGTTACTGTTTACTGATGTACCGTTATTCGGATATGACAATAAGGATACATCATTACTGCTTCCTGCAAATCCACTAAATTTACCACAAGTATACTGAAGTAAATATGTATCATCAGGACTAAATGTACTAACTGAGGTTAAACATTTTGACTTATCTGCAATATCTGCGGTATCAGCCGTAGTAGCATGATCAGCATTGGCTACATGACCAGATATTTCAGTAGCAGTTATAGTGTTAGCTACAGTTACATTATTACAAAAACTAGCATTACCGTTTTCATCTATGAGTACATTAGTCTTATCTAATGCATTTGTAGCGGCTGTAATAGTTGCATCAGAAGTATAACTTACTTGATATTTATTGTTATAAGCACTTTCAGTAAATACACCGTTGGTACTTTTAACTCTAAGTAAAGTATTATAACCTGCAGGTGATGCACAATTAAGTACAGCAACACCAGTATTACCATTTAAAAATGTTCTAGATCTTACTTCAGATACTAGTGGATTAGTATATCTAACTGTACTACTTAATATAGCAGATGTAGTATTATTTAAATCAGTTATTTGTTGTGATGTTGTACGACTATAATTCTCATATGAAGTAGTTAAATTATCAATTCTGTCATTAACATTACTATTATTAGTATTAATAGTATTACTTAATTCACTATAGTGTTCAGATTCTCTTTCATCTAGAGCAATAATAAGTTCTCTAATATCTCTATGTGCATCGCTATCAGCATTGTGTTCAGGTACAGCTAATTGTAATTGATCATAGATTAAAAATAATTCATCCAATTTGTCGCAGAGTACTCGTATTTTTTCCATAAGCGCTTTATGGTCTTGTAACTCTTGTTGACTTATAAGTTCATTAGACATACGATATCTCCTATGTAAACTATATAGTTTCATTAAATAACAAAAAAGAAATACCAGGTGGAACCCACCTGGTATCAAACTTTATGAGGCAAATGTTGATCAGCATTATCCTCTATCGACTATTATGTCAGTCCAATCGTCAAACATAACACACCCCCAACAATGAATATGAAACAAACAAAATGGGCATACCATGCTGACTAGACTGACCGTCTAATTGGCATGTGACGTATGCCACTCGGAACTATATTGCTTAGGTTAGTTTATTTCCCATCCACAGTGATAGTTCAAGTTGATAATATATATTTATCTAAAGATGATATACAGTAGTCTTTAATTAAAATGGAGTTTAATCAATGGGAATACTTAATATTGTTAAAAGAGGAGAGAGTCCAGTTTCATTTGTACCGTACATCAATACAGGTACTATATTTGACATGGCTACAGGTAAGTTTAAAATCGGGTGTAACAATAAGTTTGTACTAGATGGTGGTATATCTAGTTGTATGGGTATAAGTGGTAGAGCACAAACATACAAATCAGGTATAGCTGGAAGTTTAGTAGCTAATGCGATGTTAGTACACCCTGAGTCTGAAGCATTAATATTTGACTCTGAGAATACTATATCTGGTGCTGAAAGATATGATGATTTTACACCTATAGATAAACCGATACACGAACGTATAGGATTTTATAATTCTACTACTACTAACTTAACAGATTTTTACGATAAGATTAAGCAGATAGCTGATGCCAAATTAGCTAATAAGAAAGATTACATTGTAGAATCACCATTCATAGGTGCTGATGGTAAACCACTAAAAGTATGGATACCTACATTTGTACTTATAGATAGTTTTAGTAGAGCTAGAAGTAATAAAGGTGATGATCAGTTCGATAAGAATAATGTAGATGACAGCGCTATGAATACATTCTACTTGTATGATGGTGGTGTTAAGAGTAGAATCATGAACGATTTACCTACAAGAGCAGCTAAAGCAGGTATCTACGTAATCATGACTGCACATGTTGGTGATAAGATGGATTTAGATCCATATTCACCACAACCTAAACAGTTACAGTTCATGAAGAATAATGACCGTATGAAAAATGTAGGTAGTAATTTTGAATTTTTAACTACTGCATTGTTACAAACTACTAAAGCTACTGTATTACAAGACAGTAATAAACACTGTCTATATCCTACTGCTAGTAGTACAGATGGTGAGGTTAATCAAGTAGATACTACATTAGTTAGATGTAAGAATAACAGTGCTGGTGTACAAATACCTTATGTATTATCTCAAAACCAAGGTATATTAAAAGATGTTACTAACTTTCAGTTATTACGTAACTGTAAGAATTTCGGTATGACTGTTAAAGGTAATAATCAAGGGTTTAATCCATTATTACTGCCAGACCTTACATTAACTAGAAATAACTTAAGAGATACTTTTGATACTAACTATAGAGCAGCTAGAGCTATAGAACTTATTTCTCAGTTATGTTTTATTCAAAACTACTGGAGTACATACCGTATGCCGGAATATGTACATACTCCTGTAGAGAAGTTTGCTGAATTATTGACACATAATGAGAAGATGAGTGTAGACAGAGTTCTTGAATCAACTAGTGTATGGTCAACAAGTAAATGTGAAAGAGAACGTTTAACTATAATGGATGTATTAGAGTTCTTAACCAAAAAATAATAAGAATCAATGGTAGAGGTGACCTTGATGTATATAGGTTCACCTCATTCCAGTTGTATTATTTTTCACATCGTAGTATATATCTTATGAAAATATATAGCGTTTACGGTAAGGTGCATAAGCACGATACAACCATTCAGCGTATGCATTAACAACCTGTTGGTAGTACTCGTCAGACCATTCTGGCTGACGGTAACCTTGGTAGAGTAATGCGTCTACTAACGGTTCTGGTAATTTACATAATGATTTGTACACGTATGTAACTCCAATGTTAATGCAAACACAAGCAGTTGCATCTTCTGCTGAATAAGTACTCGGAATACTCATTCAGCTTAATAATATATATTTTCAAAATACTTCAAATACTAACACCTACCATTGCGGTAGGTGTTAGTATATTTTATAGTTTTTATTTTTGTTCATTAAGTCGATCTATCTCTTTTTCATAGTAGTCAATGACATCTTGTAATCCTAGAGTATAATTCTTAAGTAAACTTATGTTTATTTGAAGTTTCTTAAAATTATCTGTATCTGTTATAGGTTTAGTATTGTCTAGTGTTTGAAATGTAGGAACACTAGGTCTATCTATTTTGACTGGTGTACTAACTATATATTTAGTTTCTACTACGGTAGTAGATGCACAACTACTTAATAGAATCGAACTGCTGATTGATAAAATCAATACCTTTAGTTTGGGTAGTATTTGAGATTGGTTTAACATCTTTCTTTACCTCCACTGGTTTAGTTTCAGTGTGTTCTGTTGTATCAGTACTTTCCATTATAGACTCTATAGTTAATAAATCATTAGTTTGTGTTAATAATCTATTGTTACAATATCTAAGTTGATCATTAACATTTTCTAATTTTGCATTGTAATCTAACGTAGATTGTTTATATGCTTTAATAGAATTTTCTTTAGCTTGTATTACAGTATTAAGTTGGTCAATAGCGTACTCCAGGTGTTGTATAGTAGTATCTTTACTGCATATAAGTATATATTCGATACCTATGATAAACAATAGTACACCTATCCCTATATACTTCCAATAGTTCTTTAAAAGTAATAAAAAATTCATAAATTATTCTCCTTAAATATCTAGATAGAGTTTAACTCTATCTAGATATAACGTGATTAATTAGCTGAAATATATTCCATAGCCATTTGATATCCACTACCATACGGATCATTTATTGTAATGGTATCTTCATCCGCAACAGCTTCAACATATTCATTGAATATCGTATCGATTGTAAGTATCTCACTTTCGGCTTTCTCAAAGAAGTCGGCAAAACACTGCATGGCTAAATTAAAGGTACTTATTTTTGAGCATATACCATACCGATATAACTGTAACTGATCATATATTCTATCCGGTATAATAGTTACACTACATCCACTTTCATCCATGCTTTGTACACTAATTACTGATAGATGTAATGTATCATCATTATACAAAATATCGCCGTAAGACGAGATATAGAATTTATCAGAGTTATATTTGCGAAGACGTACGGAATTATCACCTGCATCTGCACCATATAACGCAAACGAATTTACGGTTAATCTATTGTGTATACGATAATTGTTAGACAATATAATACCGTATTTTGCTGTTAAATCATTACGAGTATGTGATAAACAATGATTAAATGCATCTATAATACCTGTCTCATGATCGAGTAATCCGTTAACACCCATAGCCATTGCGTTCTCCTACTCTCTTATACATATTACGTGGATCAAACCAATTGAAATAGTCAATATATTCGTCATATGCAGAATCGTATATATAGTCATGTGACCAAGTATCAAGATCTGGCACCGTATACATTTGATCTATGAGAATATCTGTTACGTATTCTGTTAGATTTTCCCCTGTAGATAATATTACTGTTCCATCCGATTTATATATTATATCGGATATATCGATAAAGCACATATTAGTTAAATCTACTAAGTTAGTTTTTCTCGGCAATATGTATTCAAGACAAGGTAATTTTCTATAGATATTATTGTTTAATACCAATCCTTCAGTACTGTCAACGTCACAGTCATCTGGTTCTATTTGTACAATAGTTCTCCTCAAATACTTATCGATTACAACAATAAAACCACATGCAGCGAAATATATTGTTTTATCGACATTAATAGGAACCATGCGTGTATATACATCAGTTAGAGCTGCTGTTACTATAATGTTATTCATACCTGTAGTAGGTATAACAATATCACTATAAGCATCATTTAACGCACTAATATAAGCTGATTGAAATGATCTAATAGCATCTGCTAAATATATATTATCCATAATACATCCTTATAATTTCTATACTACCAGAATAATATATAAATTCAGACAAAATGATTTTAGTAAGTATATTATACAAATTAAGATGGTATGAGATTGCGTGGCTATTAAAGGGTAGGTTTTTGAGTTCTACATGCACAGAAGTGTCCAGCGTTGGTCTTAAATATGCCGAAATCATGATTAATCCATTCTAGCATAAGTTCTTTAGCATATGGGTTGTCATAATCTTCTTTCCACAAAATAGCAGCAACACCAGCACCTAGTAATAATTTAGTACAGGTAACACATGGACAAGTGGTACAATAAACTAGAGCACCTTTAAGCTTAGGTCCTAAACGTAATACTAAATTTTGTTCAGCATGAATCGCTTTACACATTTCCAACTGTTGTCCAGATGGTATATTATTTTTAATACGAACGCAGGTATCTTTAGTACAATGGATCATATCTTTAGGTGCACCGTTATATGCAGTAGCTAGTACATAACCATCACTATCAATAGCTACTGCGCCAACTTTTCGTCTTAAACAAGTAGAACGTAATGCTGCTGTTTCAGCTAATTTCATTGCGTATTCATCTTTATCGATTCTGTCGCTCATTTGAGGGGTAAACTCCTATGACTGATAATAGTAAAATAACCGGATTCGACACACTATCAACTCTTCGTTTTGAAGGATTTACTGAGCGTAACATGTCTGAGTTAGAACAGATATTATTAAACTTAGATAAATCGGAAAGTGTTCAAAATATTAAAGATTTTTATATAAATTTATATAATCACATACACGATACTAAAGGTCATGACATTGATTTATCAGAATATTCATATACCTTTTTACATCAACTGTATGAAGTATATAGACGTTATGGTAATACGGGTAGTATATCTGAAATGTTATTACAGGTTGAAAAGAATATTACCGTAGCAACTAATAAAGACATAGATGCTGGATTTAATGATACTAAAGCAGTAACTGCTAAACAATTTAAATCCATATTTCAAAAGCATCTAGATAATCCTAGAGCGCATCGTACTATATACGATAACTTAGTTCCTAAAGCTACATTCACTGGTACACCTACTCTATCATGTATTAACTCGACTAATGCACATAGTGTTGATGTTAGTGATTTATGGTGTACTGGATATGGTACTATAGTAGTTAAGTATACAGATAAAGGAACAGCTTATTCAGTACTATCGCTACAAGGTAATACTAATATTGATATATCATTAGAAGACCATGCTTTATTTATCCAAATTAATGATAATGATAGGCAGGAATTAAATAGATATGTAGATTTAACTAAAGATACATTAGTTATAAGCTATAAAAATAATGTATTAACTTTAGCTACTACTAAAGAAATAACAGAAATAGTGTTAGATACGGAATTATCTATAAACACTATTAATACTGGTATACAAACACATCGTTTAGTATACTATCCACAACAAGCTACTGTGGATGAAATAAGATTTTTACTAAATTAATAGGAGTATAGTCACTATGACCAATAAGAATCACTCATATGACGGTAGTGAGTTGACTGGAATGATTAGTGGATTTACTGAATATAGTACTAAAGGTTTAACTAGTAACGCTAGTCCTAGACCAGTAGTAACACCAGTTGATCTACTAACCCAAATACAAGAATTACGTAAAGTACTATCACAGAAAACTATAACAGATGCTATCGATATGCTTAATAAGCATATAGCTTCTAAGAATAACCCACATGACACAGAGCTATCTGATTTTAGTGATAGAGTTATTGATATTTTATATAACTACTATACTACTAATGGTGGTACTGCTACTAAAAGTCAATATGCTACAATGTTATTTAAAGTACTACATATGGCTAGTACTAAAGATATGGAAAATGGTACTGACAGTACAGCATTAATAAGTGTAGTTAGTATTAATCAATATATCCAGAAACATGAAGCAGATATAGATGCTCATAAAGAAATACTAGAACGACTATTACCAGGTAAGCCAGTAACTACAACACCTAATATATCGATTATGGGTAAAGTAGGTATAGCTAAAAGCAGAGCTAAACTTAATGGTGATGTGTTATATACTTATGTTACAAAAGGTAGAAGAATAGCTACTGCTACAACAGATGAACCTTTACCACAAGACTTTACTTATGGCGAACCATTAATACCATGTTTCGGTGTTAGAACTAATGAAATACCTAATAGTACAGACTTTAGTGTATGTAATTATAATAACCTACATGTAGGTGATACTGATATTTTAGATTTAATGGATAATGATTCTGCTACATCTATTATAAGTAATGTAACTACTGAAGAAGTTTTACATGAAATACGTTATCCTAATGTAACTATATTGGGTAATGAAGATAAAACATTTTCTGTATACGTAAAAGCTGGTAGTTGTAATTACTTCATGATTTCTTATGAAGATATGGTTGCTAGTTCTATAACAGTTCAAGCCATATACAATCTAGATGTAGGTGAAGTCTTCATATCTAATCATTTAAATAGATATACAGCTGAAATAGTTCCACTAGCTAATGGCTGGTATAGATGTTCTTTCTCTATGTATCATCCATACGGTCAGCAAGCAGATTTAGTTATGACATGTTTCAAAACTAAAGATCCTAAACAGCAAGATTATAAATATCAATCAGACACTGAAGAAGTAGCTGTTTACTTATGGGGTATGCAATATGAGTTAGGTAACAATGCGTCTCCATATATACCTACTAGTGGAGAAGTAGTTACTAGACAACCGGTAGAATTAATAGCCGAGATATTACCTAATGATGGTATATTCGAAAACAATATAACACTACATGTTACTTATCGTAATAGCGGTGTATCTCTAGGTAATTTAATTCGTCCGTTATTAACTACCTATACATTTTACAACTATCCTAATTATACTAACAATGATGTTGCAACTGAATTAACGTTACACCACGATAATAGTGTTGAAGCACTACGCTGGGGTACTATATCGGTAGAAAATATATCTACTCGTACAGTAGTGTATGAAGACATATTACCTAAACAAGATGGTAGTTATATTCATGTAACACATAGCGTAGATAATGAACATACATGGTTAGCTTATAATAAAGAAACGTTTGATATGCGAGGATTATCTATATATGCTGATCCTGACTGTATATTACGTATAGGTCATGATGGGTATGGTAGATATGCTGAAACATATTTAAGACAATGTGTAGTTTACTTATCTTCAGTATCAAAAGAACAATGTTTATTCCTTAATGGGGAGGAAGGTAATGAGTAGTAATAAATATTATTTACGTGTAGCTAACAGTTGGCTAAAACTATTTTCACCTAGCGGGAATAGACGTTATATGGCTAATACTAGTGGATTAACTATACGTATGTTTATAACAGATAGTGAATTAGATCCGTCTACTATTAACGATAGTGACATACATTATTTTACAGTAGGTGGTAATGTAGGTCAAATAGTAGCAGATAATACTAAATATGTATACGCTAGAGCTGTAGTTGATGATCCTGCTATACAAGGGACATTGATAACTGATACTGAGAATATTATTGATGATGATCTTATTAGTGTACGTAACTCTGTAGAGTTCTTAACTGTACAGTTAATGAAATTATCTAAGAGAGTAACTAAACAAGAACTTAAATCGATAGACCATGGTGTTGATTATGAACTATTCGTTAGACAGTTCTTAGATACTACTGCACATCAGCATATACAGATATCTGCTATACACAAGCATATAGCTACTATCTGGGAAGAATTGCTATTAGCGGAGAAGTTTATCCAACGTCATCGTGTTGAATATGACACCATACGTGAAATGATAGACAACATACGTAATACTGATGCCAATGCTGGTTTAAGAGCCGATGTTGAACTAATAAAAACTGATATAATTAACATATTAAGTAATTATGCTAATATTACTGACACTATAACAGAAATACAAAATGATATTTCTACTACTGACCAGAAGTACGATAATTTACTTAATGATGAAATTTCTCCTATACGTAGTAAAGTGTATGAGTTAATGAATAAGTTAGCTACTCTTAATAATGCACTAGCAGCACTTAACGTTAATTATACATCAGACCAAATTAATGAAATGTTTAATGACTTCATTACTACGGTTTCTCCTGATATGGTTAATACCGTTACTGCTATACGTGATGATATATTAGCTATACTTGATCGTAGTGGTAGTGGTAATGGTGATCTATCCGCAAGTGATCTATTCTACATATCTTCTGATACTGATGTTATTGATGCTATAAAAAATAATTAATATACTACATACATACAGGTACCCTTTTACAGGGTACCTGTATATTTATTGTGTTATTATATTTCGATATATCTTCTTATCTGTACTATATTAAGAGTAACGTTATGGTCAATACGGTATATGTCATTTATCACCGTAGCAAATCTGTCAAAATGTGTAGCCCATACTCTAGCTATTTTACTTAGCATGTCTAACTGTTGTCTAGTTATCTCTTTAGTATTGACTATCTCAGCTATTTCCTTAACAGTTTCTTCTACTTCTGTCATTCTGCTGTGGATAGATGCAACTGATTGTAAATGAGAATTACCAACTGAAGTTAATGTATCTACAACTTCTTTAAATCCTGCACCTCTAGGAAATAGATCTTTACACAACATTGTATCTACTTTCTTAGTAGTCATATGCTTTTCAGTTTCTTTAAATAGCTGATCTAATCTATTAGTATTAACATATCGAGCATATACATCACGTATAGTATCACCGAATACCTTATTGTTAGATGCTCTTAAATTAGTTAGTATATTGTCTGTTACTTCTAACATCTGCTTAGACATATCTAACATATTTAATTCTGTTAGATAGTTTAACATAGAAGTTAAAGTCTTATCATAATTACTAACCATACCCTGTGGAACATATAACTCTAAATTAGCACATTGGTCAAAAGCTTGTCCATTTCTTTTAAGATATGTTAATGTAGCTACATTAGATTGACAGTAGGCAGTTAATTCAGATCGCTTAAAATCTCTCCATCCGTCAAATAATCCAGTTCTAAATAAATTAAGTACATGTCCTAATACATTAACTACACCAGTTAATCCACGGAACATAAAGTTACCGATATTTTCTGTAGCAGCTTGATGTAAATCACTGTATATAGCTAATGTTGCTGGCTTAAGCTGTAGTCCTACAGAAGCTAGTGAATCACTATACAGGTGTCTATTGAATCTAGTAACCATTCCCCAACTTTCTAATGCACCGTCACTATCTGCACCTACTCCATTAGACGGCTCTGTCCATTCACGTACATGATCATCTGGATTAGTTACGGTATCAGAACTAACACCACCATCTGCTATATCAGCCGGTTTATTGTTTTCAGGTAAATCCTTAGTATTAACGTTAACGTTAACTTTAACATTTTTTGGTACATTATCGTGTATTTTAGTAGCATTAGGATTAATAGCACCATCTTCTTTCAATGGCTCAGGTATACTATCTGCTATACTTGGTGTATCAGTAAAAAAATTAGAGAACATAATTCTTTCCTTAGGTTAATTGTTCTAGTAAATCATAGTATAAAAAATAACTAACCAGCATTACAGCTGGTTAGTTATTCACTGTTAGAGTAATAATGAATGAGAATTTATTTTGTCATGCGCTTAAGTGTTGTAACACAGATACCATAATTTCCATCAGGCATAGTGTAACGTTTCTTAATACTAGAAACTATACTTTCGTACGACAATAATGCTTCTGGTGTATCAGGATAATAGAATTTACATTCAGGCTTTAATACTACTGCACCGTAGTAAATTCTAGAACCTTTACTAGATGAAGTTGCTTTGTCATATACAATTCCACTAATGTATACAATTAATCTTTCTGTACCGTTAGCAGATTTAGTCAGATTTAAAGTGATAATAGCTAATGGATCTTTACCACTTAAATCGGTTGTATCAAATAACTCAGCAAACGTTTCATCTAATGCTGCATATGCAGATCCAACATCCTGATATTGTACAAGTTTACCTAGATATTCGGTATCCTGTAGTACATTCCAGTAGTCCTTATCATTTAGACGAAATTCAGTATAGTAATCCTTAATGTATAGTGGATGACATACATGAGTATCATACAAAGTACTACTTGCAATGTTAAGTACATTATCTAATACTGTATCAGCATCATCTGTACCATCATCTTTAGTACATAGCCATTCTTGTTCATAATCGGTTAAAGAACTAGCTAATGAGATATCATCATACTCGTCATCTCTAGGTTTAACAGTCGCTACTCTATCGCATACAATACTACCACCTTCTTTAGTAATATTTACTACTTGTGATACATGGTAAATACCAATAAGCTTAGTGTTAATATCACTAACACCTAAGATCACATGGTCATACATATTTAAAGGTATAAACGCATGTTTACCGTTAAATACATTAGGGTTGTTATATGCAGTAACTGCTTCTTTTGGTTTACCATACTGGTCAGTAACTAAAAGTACACTTCCTCTATTATTAGCTGCACCACCTTCTTCCCAGATACCTAGTTTATAATTTTTACGAATGATACCGCATTGTAAAACAATTTGCTCAGGTATATCACCTTTCAGTAAAGCTTCGTTACAGAATGAACGTAGACTTTCTTGCTGAATACCTTTGTATTTCTTATTTGATTTATCAATACGGCCATGCTTAAATAGCGGTTTTGATTCAAATGATCCGATATTAGATATAGTATCTGTTGAGTTATCGTTATCTTCAACTACAGTATCAGTAGGAACTTCTTCCTCAGCTTTCTGTTTAGCTTCTAGAGCTTTATATACTGCTTCGCCGGGAACCATTTTGACAGAGTCGGGAACTTCTCCATCTTCTCGCTTAGCATCCTCTTCGGCCAATTCATTAAGAAGTTTAGCAACTTCTGGTGATGTATCATCAGTAATTGCATCTGTGAAAGATGTAGCAGGTGCTTCATCTGCTTGGTTATCTTCAACTACAGGAGCTTCAACAGTAACTTCAACTTGAGGTTCAGCTTCAGATTCAGCAACTTCTGTAGCTGGTTCATTAACAGTTACCTCAACATTATCAGTAACTTCTGGTGCTACTTCAGATTCCTGAGATACTACAGGAGCTTCTTCAATAGTAGCTGCTTCCTTAGCTTCTGCAATCTTTTTATTGAGCCGCTTAGATTTAGCAATCTGTTCTTTCCACTGATCTAATCCTACACTTTTAGGCATATGTGTTATCCTTATATTAACTAAATACTATCAAATTAACTGACAATCTATCTGTGTCAGTATATAAACATAGATTTTATTTTTGTAAAATCTATCAGGTTAATAATATATATTTTCAGTAATGGTGGACATAATATCCCTACCACCTATCACTAAGGTGGTAGAGATATTAAATCGTATTTATATAAGGAGTTTATTATGGCAGAATACTACATCAGTTTCACCACTTTATCATATTATTACCATGTACGTGAAACAGATAGTGCATATCTAAATGCAGCATTTGTGTATACTGTTATATATTCACTGGTGATGTTAGATACATATGCATCTGGACTATTCATAGTCTCATCATCAGTTAATACATAATTTTGTACACTAGCCACTATATCAACAGTATGGAAAGGATTACGTACTGTATATTCAGTATAAGGTTCTGTCATATCTAAATTGTTTATAGGTATAACACATGATCTGCCTATACAAGCATTGTATACTCTCCACTTACCATTAACATATTCTGCTGTACCTAAACATATAGCTTTATGCTTTCTATTACCTACATACATTGTATTCTCAGATATAGCATAATAGTATTCACTTAGATATAAGAATAACTTATTTAAAGCTATCGGTCTAGCTGTTATAGCAGACATAGTTAAAGTTACAGTTTTAACTCTTATAGGGTTATCAAATTTACAGTGGTAAACAATATCGTCATCTTCTACAGAATAGAAAGGATAATATTGTTCTACTGAATCAAACACTACAGTTGTCGGATTATCATTTTCATCTAAGCCATCAATAGTTAGTGTCCATGTATCAGGTATATTATCTATATCAGTATTTCTCCAGTTAAGCATATATCCTTTAAGCAATACATCATTAGACAATATTGTCTGTTTAATTATTACCTGATTAGTTGATCCATCAGAATACCAACTGTCTACACCTGAAGAATAAATAGAATTTAATAAGTTATCTTCAGCACTGATACCTTTAACTAAACTTAAATCTCCATATGCACGATGGTGATATGTTTCTACCGGATCTATTGCTGATTTACTTACATTAGTAAATTTATCTAAGAATACATTTATACCTCTACGTGTATTAGCTACTTCTACTGGATAATACGATAAAGAGTACCATATTGCATTATCCTGTTCGTTAATGTAAACATACAACGGTGTATCAGGTACAGTGTGTTCAGGTATATTCATGTTTAATTCGGCTTTTGCTGGTATATCGATAACCTTATTAGCACCATTATCAGGTAAACATACGCTGAAACTTTTATTAGTTATACCAAAAGAATCTTCTAATAAATCTGCATATAGTAATTCTATATGTAATTTAATTTCAACATCATCACCAATATAAGATCCCATGAACATAAATGATAAGGAATCTATATCTCTTACTCTATCGAAATTAATCTCACATTTATTATCATTACCACTTAATTCATAATTAGTAGGATTAGTGATACGGTGAATAAATGTAGTATTACCAGTAATAACTTTCCAATCAACAAACTTATTAGTACCGTAACAGTGAACTATATAACCTTTAACTTTACGTGTATGATTAAAAGTTATTCTAAAGTTAACTACTGAATCAAGTAAATCAACAGGTATAATAGCCCTTTTAGTTGAATCAATAGAAAATACATTAGATATCTGTGACATAAGTTCTTTACGGTTAGTAGTTATCATACTAGAATAGTAATCTAAACTACCATTACTGTCATTAGCTTGAGATAATGGCACCAGTATAGATACAGCAGGAGTAACATCTGTTTGTGCATAACGTGATGGTAATGATGCTTGTGGTGCTTTAGTTATAATAAACGGATCTACAACTTTAATACTTTCTAATGCAGTAGCCAAACTCGTATCAATATAAGAATACGCACTATTTATAGTTAAGTATTCACTGTGAGTATGTCCAACTTTAGAATATTCTATTAACAAATCACGTAAAGATGATTCAATATTAGATATTGTAACATATTCACTATGTACGTGATCAACAGTAGCTGCACCTATAAGTTCAGGTGTAATACTGTGTGGATTAACTGCTGTTTTATGTGCAGTAAGTTCCGACATACATCTAGTTACTAATGCTCTAAATTGTGCAGCGAGTATTTCTTGTTGATGTTCATAGCTATCTACTGTTACATAATTATCTGGATTAAGTTCAGTCATACTGCTAACTTTACTTATCAGATACTTATAAAAACGGTTAGTTAAATAATGGAAACCAAATGCATCTAATCTTACTGTATCTGCTGATGATACATTAACTGCTACTAATTCGATAACATCTGTAGCAGGATTAGTTATAGTTAGTTCAACTATATATTCTTTTTCTTCTCTTAAAGTTGCTACCCATTCATTATTTAAACGTACTTCTACTTTACCAGAAGTTAATGCACCAACATCGATTATACATACATAATGTCCTGGGTTAGTTAAGATACTTGAGTGTATTTTAAGTGAGTTAGCAGATGAACCACTATGATAATACATATAACTATCAACAATAGCCCAGTTATTCATTACCCAATCAGTATTTCTAGCAAAATAAGTATCTACTAGAGATAATGAGATCACTGATAAATCTTGGAATAAATCTCCTTCAGGATCTAACTGATTTAGTGCTTTGTTTATAGATGCTAATGATGTATTTAAAACAGATCTGGTTACTAACTTATCTGCTACTTGTGGTGGATTATCTGATTCGATTCTATCTATCGTTACATTATTTATAGTTAAGGCTTCTCCGACAAGGTTTTTAGTTATAACTTGTTCAGAAGTCATAGCTGCTGTAGTATTCATTATGATTCTCCTATTTAGGTGAGTCGTCATACGATAAAGAAAAAAATAAGTATACCAGTCTTATTAGACTGGTATACTTATAGGATTAAAAGGAATATAAGGATTGTCAGTATTCAAAACGTTCTCTCATTTTTGCTATGGCATCATCAGGAACATTATGAATATTTCGATAGTTACCCTTACATACATGAATAACTATTTCATAACCATACTTTTCTGCAAGTTCGATATATTTACTATATTCCCACTTACGAGTGAAAGTGTTAGCTACTGCAATAATCTCTTGTCCTGATTTCATTGCGTTCTCACAACGACGTCTACAAAAGTCGTGAGCTCTAAGAACCATATCAGGAATATAACGATAGACACCATCACGCATGAAAAAGTCATCTGCTTCAAATGCTTTGATATGCAGGTTCTTTCTCACCCATGTAGATTTACCGGAACCAGGCAGTCCTCTAACAATATATAGTGTTTTCATAATTCACCTCTAGATTAACCATTATCTGCCTTAATAATGTAGAAATGAAATTAAATTGAATCAAAGAGGCTAGGTTCTTCCATATATTCCGGTATATTGATACCTAGATATTTAGACAATAAACGTCTATGACAAAACTTATTGGCATTTTCCCAACAACAAAGTAGTACAGTTTTATCTTTACTTAACTCTTGTAATTTATCTACTGCTACTTTGATATATTTATCACGGGATTGTAATAACTTAAAATATGCTAATTCATACGCTACAGTATCACCAGTTCTCTTATAGTCTTCTATGATTTCCCATGTAGGTGCAAATACTAACATAGTATCTTCTACTATTGCCCATTGAGGAGTTGAAAGAGATATACTTATACGGTGTACACCTGTCAATGTATTACTACGTGCAAAATAACTAGTATAAATCATAAAGTATTCTCCTTTTATATTTGTAATGCTAACGCATCATCATTTTCTTCTTCAGTATCATCTACCGCATAGATATTTGTTACTGACATATCTTTACCTTCTATGTCATCCACTATACCTAATGGACCATCAAACATATAAGCAAAGTACTTATCTCCTTCAGGTGTAGTGGTATCATAACGATGCTTATCTAATTTCCAAGTCATCCATGCTCTACCTAATGTATCTATTTCTTTATTCTGATATAACACTATATCCACTTCACGTTGAGGATCTGTACTATCACTCAACATATCAAGTGTGAATTTCTTAACAGCTCCTACTGGATTAGCTCTAACAACTTCTGCTGCTTTTCTATTAAGCTGGTGTGCTGTAATAAAACAACAGTTATTAGACTTTAGGAAATTACATAATGTACTATATAACGTACGTACTGCTAAATCTCTACTAGCATCATCATCCTTTTTCATCAAGTTAACATAGTCTATAATAACAGCTAATGGTGTATAACCCATAGATACATACGTATTAAAATCTGTCATTAATTCATTTGGTCCAAAGTTAGCACCAACTCTACGTTTAAGTATGAATTTCCATCCACACTTATTAAACATACTACCTATATACGTAGTCATAGACTCAATGCTTATATTTTCAGGTGGTAGTTCTTTCTTATCTGATACCCACATCTCTACAAATAACTGTTTTAAGTTTTGTGGTGTTTCATTTTCTAAGCTATAGAAAATACATGCTGGATTCTTAAACTCGGATGATAATGAATTTAAATTAACTATCCATCTAGCTATCTTTAATAGCATTAAACTTTTACCGTTATAAGGTAAAGTATTAATTACCATAGATTCACCTAGTTTTAATCCTCTGCCCCCAAGTGCACGATTAAATCCTTGTAAACCCATAGTAAAAATATTTTTCACATTAACAGTATCATATACTTCAAAACCTTTAGTTATGGTACCAGTATCAGTAAAATCTACGTCTCTAATAATAGTATCACTAACATTATGTTCATCTAACAAGTGTTGATTACTCTGTGTTAATTCTGAACATAGTGTGTTTATTTTACTTATAGCGTTAAAAATACCTTGTGTACTTCTTTCATAATTTCTACTACATGCAAATATTTTATTAACACACTTACATGTATTATCCATTATTAGTACAGCATTTAATTCTTTACGATATTGATCAGCGATATCTTTAGCTAAAGGTTCTTTATCATTTATAATACTCTTTAATGTAGTATATAACTCAGGATCCTTAACTACTACCGGATGTGCTTTATATTTAATCAAAATCGTATCTGCATTAGTTATATCAATATTGTTATGCATGATCAATTTTGTTATATCTACATATAAGTCTAAGTATTCTCCATTGGAGAGTTTTGTATCTTTAGTATCACGTTCATATAACGCAATGAATTGCTCTATTATGTGTATACTTTCAACATCTCTACAATGTAGTATAAGTATCAACATATCTATAAACAATTCTGTTCTGAACTGTCCCATTTAGTATAAACTCCTTACTTTATCCTATGACCTTGTTAAATAAGGTCATAAATTGTCGACAATTTTTAAATAATAACAAAGGATCTAGTTAAATGTCAAACATGGTTTCATACACTATGATAACCTCTGATGACGCTAGTAGCCCTGTAGGGGCACCTGGTGTATTCTTGTTATCAGATTTGCATACATTTGACCAAATGAAAGTAGTATTAGAACAAGCTATTTATCTTGATTATTTACAGAAATGTAGTGTAACTACTACTTTAAAAGATTACCGTCAAAATGTAGTATCAATGTTTAATAAATTACCTGCTAAGCTTTACGATAACGATGATGTTATTCGTAATACTTTATACGATACAGGTTACAATGCCGCCAAGAAACTTATTTATAATGACCCTACTAAATTATTAGTAGATGGTACTATTAACGCTTATGATATTTATAATATCTTTAGGCAAAATAATGCTACTGCTTATTATGGTAACAGATATGTATCTACCATGACTAAAGACTTCTTAGATCTTTGGATAGCTAGTACTTGTGGTTGGTATAACACAGAAGAATTTCCAGATGGAATAACACATAACTGTGCGTTATACAGACCTGAAGTTACTATGTGTAGTATTAAAGAGAATATAAATGCATATATCTCTCAAGATGTATGTATAACACTAACACCTGTAGTAATGTCTTCATTTAACTTAAGAGATGCAAAGAATAATAAGCGTAATTGTTTATCGTGTTATTTAACTAATTTCAATATGAGGACATTCTCGCTTGATGATATCATTGGTTTATATGCATCATTCGCTATAGACCATGACAAGTATGTTATGACAAATTCTAGCGATAGTGTAAAGATCACTATGGCTGATATCTGTTTCGATATGATTACTGGAAGTTCATATGTATCTGTCTATACACCAACAGGGAAGGCTCGTATAGTAGATTTTGAGTTATGGGTAAAATTCGTTAAGAACTTAATTGATTCTAACAAATTACAACCTGCTCAAGATAACAAACTTTTCGGTGAGTTATTAAACAAGATTGGCGAAAGCGAATTATTGGTTAATTTCTTCACCAAGGATATTGATCATATCACAGCTCAAGAAGCTCTTACGTTTAGAAACAGCGTATATAAATCGCTCATCCAGAAACATGCATTTGCAAGTATGGAAGATGACACTGAAGATGATGACACTTCTAGTGAAGATGAGAATACAGAAGATACTGATAATCAAACTGACGACACTTCTGATGACACTACTGATGATGAACTTGATACTGGTAACAGTACAGGTGATCTAGGTGGTACTGATGAGATGAATAATGTAGATTCTAAGGAAGATACTGACCAACCTACGAAAAAAGTCAAACCCCAAATCGACCCTAGCAAGATGCTTTTAGAAATCTCTAATCCGCAGAACGAAGTACTAAGTGATTATTTATATCGTGAAATTGTATCGCAGAGAATAGGAACATTGATTAAAAATCCTCCTAGAAATGCACATCCTAACGATATTATTATGCTGAAGCGTTGGCGTTCACGTTGGCTATATTTAGCTAGTGTATCATGCTTACGTGATTTCTTAACTAGAATTTCATTGAGACTATCTAATTAATTTGGTCTTATCCATTTATTTTACATAAGGAAATACATAAATGCCTAATTTAACCCCTAAGGATATCTTCAACGGATTCCATGGTAGTGACTATGGTGTAACTAACAGATCTAACACCGCAGCACGTGATTATGAAAAACTATCAGCCGTTGTAGCAGCTACTGAAAGCTTCCTTGTTGACAACAATATTATTAACTCTACAATTAATGTGAGCGATCCTAACACTGTATGTGGCATGGAGTCTCTTTCAGATGCAAACTGGGAAAACTCAGGTTACAACAGCATTCAGTCATTACTTGATGCAGCTATGATTCCTAACAACATGCGTAAGGCTGCTGCTGATGCAGTTGCATGCTTACTTGCTCGTTGGAAGTCTTGCTCTGGTAGTGATGTGTTATTCTTAAATCAGCACTTCGCACACGGTGGTAAGGAAGTTAGAACTGAAGATATCGCTAGCTCTAACAACATGGTGTTCGCTCCGTCTTTATTTGGTCAGATTGGTAACTTCAGTGGTGTACCGTCTATGGAAGCATTCGGTGCTAACATTGATAAGGTTATTCCTGATGTTAGAACTACTATGGCTGTAACTCTATTACAGTTCCATAGAGGTCTTTTAGATCGTGTTATCCACAGACGTTCTTCTGGTTCTCCGTACGTACATTATACTGTACCGTATGCTGAAATTTATGACATGTTAAAGTCTTATGATGATGACCATAAGGTACGTAATGAAGGCGACCATCGTCAAACATTCTTAAGCCTTTACAATGATCCTCGTGCTGTTTCTAATGAGTTACAGCCTATCATTCCTCTTAAGGATAATGATACTGAGAATGATCTTTTAGCTGATGGTATCGTAGCTGTTAACCGTACTGCTAACTTATTCGATCTTTCTGTATTAAAGGGCCAGATTGGTAAAGATCATTACAACTACACTGACTTAGTATCTGAGAACGTTAGCTTGAAGTATATCGTAGTTCAGATCTCTGACGGTACTACTAGTGAAATGGTTAATGTTGATGTATCTAAGCTTAATGAAGCTAGACTTAACATGATCCCTAACACTAACGATTCTGGTAATCGTGGTGGCGTTCTTAACTATACATTCGCTTTAGGTAAGAACACTGAGTTAGTAGACGGTAATACTTCTACATTGTTAGCTAACTGTACTGATACTGATTATATCCGTGCTAGAATCAACTTCACTACACAAATCAATTTGAAGTATGGTGACGTTATCGGTTATGGTACTATTGCACATGAAGCTTACAACGTAAGTGGTGCAGTTGTTGCTCAAGCTGTAACAACTCTTGCTGAAGGTTTAACTATGTCAGTGGTTGGTTATGCTGTTGATGCTAAGTACTCTGAAGAGAACTTACGTAAGTCTAACCTTGCTATTCAGTCTCACATTAGAACATTCGACTTCGAAATCTCTAATGGTAGAAACATTCTTGTAGACTATGCTCTTGATGATGAAGCTCCTAACTACTTGATGTCTCTAGTTACTGAGGCTATTTCTCTAGGTCAAGACCATCGTGGTATCGATGTTATCGTTCAGACATTACTATATGTGCATGATGTTACTAACCAAGAGAACAACGATCCTAAGTTACGTTCTCGTTTAGAGAAGGTTGGTTTCCAATATCCTGCTGCACAGTTAGTACAACCTGCTGTTTACATCAACAATATCGATATCTCTAAGATTGATAACATTCGTTCTGGTGATTTACTTGGTGATATTCGTTCTTATGTTGAGTGGGAATTAATGCATCACTTTGCTTTAATCTATGCTAACTCTTTCTATAAGCATGCATTACAGCCGGGTGAGGCTCCTGTATTCAAGGTGTTCACATCTCCTATCATCCTTGAGTTGATCTTCTCTATTCCGCACTACCACAACCACTTGAACAGAACTGAGTCTGTTGATGGTTCAACTGTTGAGTACAGAAGAGTGCTTCCTGATGGAACTATTCTTGATTGTGTGACTACTACATTCAACTACTTACGTGATAAGATTATTGCTATTCCTTATCGCGAGAAGGATCCTGAGTCTGTATTGAACTTCGGTACTAACTGGGATTACGGTATGTACGTAGCTAACTACACTCCTCAGATGCAGAATGCTGCATGGAAGCGTATCTTCGCTAACAGCAGAACTATGGTTATTCCTACTAACCCTATCGGTCTATACTTCGATGTTAAGGGTCTTAACACCTTTATCGATATGTTCCAGACTGTAGGTGGTTCAGGAACAACTTTACCGCAACCTAGCGACCTTATCGTTGCAGCTAACGGCTAAAAAATAATAGCAGCTTAATATATGATGGGAACCTTGGTGGGATTTCCCACCAAGGTTCTTGTTATACGTTTATTTATATTGGAGGCATAACCTATGGAATTAAATGACACTATAGAGCTGATGAAGTCTAGTGACTTTAAAGATCGTTTTAAAGCTGAGTACTACCAGCTTAAGATACGTACTGAGAAGTTAGCTGATATGATTGATAAGTATGAGGCTGGAACACTTAAATTTGTACCTAAGTGTAATATCGAAATACTTAATGTTCAATACGAATTTATGAAAGCATATCTACATACGTTGAAAGAACGTGCTATCATCGAAGGTATCGAACTTTAAACAAAAAATATACACAATGGAATACTAACGTGTGTATATTTTACTAAGGAGTTTATTAAGCGATGCTACGATTATGCGTAGATATCTTTAATAAGTTGTATTATATCTGAAACCATATTTTTGTATTGACCTTCTTGATACATCATTAATGGAGTCTCAAATAGAGACTCCTTAGCATATTTTCTAATAAAAGCTAAAGAATCGTCACATAGTGGTGGTGGCAGTTCCCCACCGCTTAACATATTAATAACATCAGTATATATGAGACTAAGTGTATCATCAGGAATAGCTGTTTCATCAGTGATGTTAGTATATAATCCTATTATCATTGAACGTAAAGTATCACGACTTAAATTATGACCTATCTCCGATACAAATACACTATATGCACTCTTTTTCTTCTTTATATATTCAATATCTTCTTCATCTGTTACCTCTTTAAAACATTCATTAAAATTTTCTAAATTATCTAGCATTAACTGCTTCCATAATTCTTCACTATTGTTAATATCTTTTGATTTATAACAACTAAATTCCATCTCTGTGGTGTTATCGTTATATGCCCACTGAGTAGCATATATAGTATTATCTTCAAATACAAATGTCAAAGATATTAAACCATCATCATCAGAAGTACTCCAAATATATTTAATATCTCTAGAATTATAAACTGTTGTAGTCATTCTTATTCCCTTTTAAAAATATATAAAAAATACTCTAACACCATTATGGTGTTAGAGTATACAAATTAGGCAATTTTAAGGATTATTTATTATGAAATTATTCTAGACCAAGGCTTTTCTTGATAAATGCTTCAGCCTCATCAAGCTCAGATTTCTCAATAGCCTTAGTTAGCTTGGTTCTGTCTCTAACCACAGCACAATGAACTACTTTCTCGTCTCTATTTACAGGATTAGAAGATTCATTGTATGCTTTTACAGTCATATAGCGCTTACCATTTGGTAATGTTACACGTACTGTATGTTCGATAGCTCTTAACTCATCGTCACTAGCGCCCTTCTTCTTAGCAGCAGCGATATCTTCATTAACCTTATCAACAGCGTGTAAGAATACACCAGTAGAGATTTCCTTCTCTAAATCAGCCATTTGCTTAACGATAGCTTCAGTCACGCCTGCTGTCTTAGCAAAATCCTTATACTGAGCTAGTGTTAAGTCAGTATGACCGTTGTCGTCTACCTTACCTTCCTTGGCAAGAAACTCTTTGAATTTAGAACCGATTTTTTCGGACATTTTAAACTCCTGTTAAAATTAAATTGTATACAATTGAACTAATAACAATGTATAATAATTACTACACATTATCAACTTAGTAATATATATATTCAGCAATCTTGAATATACGTACTATCCTATCTAAAATAGTATTTAATAAATTACTATCTAGATTACTAGATGTACAATATGTTGCTGAGTGTATATATTAAATTCATATTAGCAGGTAGAGATATAAAGTCTAACCAGCTAGTCCAATCGATATTAGGATACTGATCAAGGAATGAACGATCTAGCAATTTACTAGTATCCAATACAGTAAAGTTATTGTATATGAACATATCCTGTATTTTATCGATTGTGTCATATGACATATTTGGTATATTTAAGCCACATAGAAATTGTTTAATAGTTACACTTCCACGTACGCTATGAATGTACTGAACAAATACACTTGCATCAGATAAGCTAATAGTTTCATCTACTATCTGTTCATGAGACAGCATAAATATATCAACTAAACTATGTATCCTATCTTTAGCAAAAAGGGATTGTATAATTTGATAATTCATACCCTGTAGTGTTATACCTAATGCGGCTAGAAACATAGATAATGAATTATATATTTGTCCACTGCAATTACGGTTAATACAGCGCAATGCCCCTGTATGCAAATCTCTTAATAATGGTTCACCACATATAGGACATTCTGTTATATTAACACTAAATCTGTTATTGTTAGAAGGTGCTATTACCTTTAATAGCGGAAGATTATTCTCGCTAGTAGTTAATTCTATTTTATCACCGTACGCTAAATTAAAATCTGACGATGGATCTAAGCAATTAACCGGTATAGAATGTAATATTTTATTATCACGTAGTTTGATAGTCGGATAGATATCTATATATACATCTAATATACTATCTGTAGAAAACACATATGATGTGTTGTTTATCGTTGTAGTTATCTTATTCATAAGTCATATATTCCCATATAGTAAATCGGGCTGGTCGTGATTTTCAAAGAGATATATGGCGTACACATTCAGTATATATAAAACAAAAATAAAAAAACACACACCAGGCTTGCTGGTGTGTGTTATGTATATATATATTAGGATTACGAATTAGTATTAGAGTTCTTGTCAGAAGATCGATACTGGTAGGATCTCAAGCCTGTACACTTATTAAACCGAGTGCACGCGACAAAAAGGTTAAAGCTAACTTTTCATTATATATAAATGAACTTATACATTTACATATTGTCTAATTGTTCTTGTAAATGCATGATTGCTTCATCTGTTGCTGTTTTATTGTTTGTAACAGTTGCAGACAAGTTACTTATATCTGTATTAATACCAGTTATCGAATTATTAATACCAACAATATCATCTTTAACACCGTTTATCTTGTTATTCACATTAGTGTTATTATCGTTTACGGTATTACCTAATGACACTACGTTATCTGAAAGTGTTGAAATATTATTTCTTAATAAAGTTGTAGTTGAATTAATATCATCGATACGACTAGTAGTATTAGTTAAATTAGTATCTAATGCACTAACATTAGTACGTATATTATCAATATCTGTACTATTCTGTTCAACGTTACTAGCTAAGGTTAATATCCTATTATTATTCTCAGTTATATCTTGTGTAGCAGTAAGTAACTGATCTTTTATAGAATTAATAGCATTATTTGTTTCAGCTAAATCGATAACACCTGCTTCCTCTACAGCAGTATTACATCTATCTACAATAGCAGACATTTCATTTACTCTATCAAGTAACGTATTTACTGTATTTTGCATAGCTGTATTAGAATCTAACATCTGTTGCATTTGTGATTGATAAGATGTTAATACAGTAGTAGTGTTATCTAATACATCTTTATACTTTTGCTCTAATGCTACTATATATGGTTCAACAACAGCTTCTACTGTAGTTTTTATGTTAGTAACAGCCATAATTAAATTCTCCTGAGTATCTATGAGTTCATTTTATATATACTTAACTGATATGATAGATTTTAACCTAAGATTGAGAATAAATAAATGCGTATAAACTATATAAAATTAATAGGATTTAAACGATTTAGATTAGCTAATATTAAAGAGTTTGAAGCTACTTTCCCTGAAGCAGTAACTATGATAATATCTGAATCAGGTAAAGGAAAAAGCAGTCTATTACATCAATTAAATCCTATACCTCCAGTAAGAACGGATTTTGAAAAAGACGGTTATAAAGAGATACATATATCGCACAATAAACATAACTATGTTCTTAAATCAGATTTCAGTAATAAGAACTCTCCTCATAGTTTTATCTGTGATGATGAAGAACTTAATGTAGGGCATACTACAGATGTACAGACAGAACTTGTATGGAAACATTTTAAGATAAGTACATTAATTAACAATCTAGTATATGCTAAAACTAAATTAACTACTATATCTAAAAGTGAAAGAAAGAATCTATTCTTAGAAGTTAATCCTGTTGATTTAGATTTGGTAGTAGATACACATAAGAAAGTACTAAGTAAGATAAGAGATAGTAAAGCTAATCTACAGATGTTACAAGCTAGAAAAGTTAAACTTGAAGGTGACATGATAGATGATAAGATTTTAGCAGAACATAAATCAACTAGACAGAAATTAACTGAAAAGAAACAAACTGTAACTGAGATGATTTATATAGTTAATCAGAATTTAGAGAAACTACGTAAAGATATAGACTACGGTAAATATGACTCTTCATTAGTTGAAAGATTAGCTCAGGATATAGATAAGTTTAGATTAGAAAATTGTTATAAACTAACTAGATATAGTAATGTACCTAGAGATGAGATTAGTTATAATCAGGAAAAAGAAAAGATATCTAACAAGGTAAGTAATCTACTATCTGCTAAAGAGTATTTAAGTAATCATGCAAGTGAAGTATCTAATAAAATTAATGACTATAACAAGCATCTAGCTGAAGCTAATAACAACCCTATACACAGTCTAGAGTTAGAAATTAAGGATTTAGATATACAGCTTAGTCAGTTTAATGAATTACCTAAACAACCTATAGAAGTAGTTAATGCTGATTTTTTATATGATACCATAAACAAAATGACAGAGCAGTTATTGCTTATTAAAGAGAGTGGTGCTAAATTGATAAATCCTAGTATTATACAAGAAAAATATAACGAAATGTGTAATGCTAAAACTATATACGAAACAGCTATCTCTAATAAGAATAAAGCAGAAAGTATGTTAGATGAACTTAAGATGTCTTATGACAAAATGAAAAGTAAAGCTAATATACCTGACGGATGTACTTTTAGTAACTGTTCTCTTCGTAATACTGTCAATAACAGACTTAACGATATTTTAGATCAAATAAATAAAGTAAAGATAACTAAGAATGAGTATATCAAGACTGAGAATGAATATAGTCTTAAGTATACTGAGTTATGTGAATTTCTTAAGCCATACATGGAATATAAACTAGTTTATAAGTTCAATGAGATATGTCGTAATTTACGTACTTATTTTGGTTACAAGTGTACCGATGAAGAAGTTATTGATTTAATCAATATAAAGAGTACACTGCTGGGTACTGAATTAACTAGACTAGTTGATGGTAGTATTGCTTACAATAAGTATATCGATATCAAGAATAAACGAGATAACTTAAGTACTAAATTAAATACGCTTATACAGAGTTCAAATGTATCAGCTGAATTTATTACTTCTGAGTTAAATAAATTGCAAAATGATCTTGATGTTTCTATAGCTAAACTAAATAAAACTAATGATGAAATATCTCTTTTAAAAGAAGAATATAACATATACCAAGAGTACCGTGTTACCTGTACAAAATCATTAGAATTAAAAGATAGATATACTAAGCTAGAAAGGACATTAATAGTCAATAAAGCATATGAGTACTGGAACAGTTTATATACAAGACTATGTGAATATTCTTCTAAACTTGACAGTGATTTAAGAGAACTAGATATACTTGTTACTAATCAAGACAATATCAGATATAGTTATCAAAATGAAATACTAACACAGATAGAACAGATAACTAATGATAAAGTTATGTACGAGAAACTAGAGGTTGCGTTATCACCTAACTCAGGTATACCACATCGCTATATGGTTAAGTATCTTAATACCTTAATTAAGAATGTTAATCATTTTCTTAGTAAGATATGGGCTTATCCATTAGCTGTAGAAAGTATAAATGAAGATAGTGTTATTGACTATACATTACCTGTTAAAGTAGGTAATGAAGTTAATAAAGATATTAGCATGTTAAGTGATGGACAAGAAGAAATAATGAATTTAGTATGGGTATTAACTATACTGCTTCAAATGAAGTTACTTAATAATATGCCTTTTTATGCTGATGAGATAACTAGGTGCATGGATAGTTATCACCGTACTAAAACTATAGAATTTTTAAGTAGTTTACTTGACAGCAAATTGATAGAACAATGTTTCATTATCAATCATTTTGTTAGTGTAAGTGAAGGCTTTAAGAATTGTAATATAGTTTGTCTAAGTACAGATAATTTAAGTGATATACCTGAAAGTACCAACAAAAATGTAAAAATAATAAACTATTAAAATAGCACTAACATCTACGTATCTTTTTACAGATACGTAGATATTATGATGTTATTATGCGTATGTTATATGTAGCTTATCACTATCTAATCCATATTGTTCTTTTATCATTGCGGTAAAATTCTGGATTAGTACCGCGAGATCATGGTCTGAATGTACGATTCCGTTGTAATTAGTATTCGTTACAGATTCATGCAGATATACTAGCATAGTAATGTCTCTTTTATTGATAGATATGGCATCTGTCCTGCCAGACAGATGCCTTTTTTACATCTTGTTACAAACTAAATAGTTGTTAGAGTTAACAACTATACATCGCAATAATAATATATATTTTAAACAGAATTGAATCATAAGCAGTAAAGGTTTTACCCTCTACTGCTTTATATGGTGTATTTATGCTAAAATATATGTATTAACAAACTTCGTCATATTGTAATCTTCTTGATATACAACATTATCATTACTGTCTAGTATATTGATGGTAAATGTATGAGCATACGCATTTACTACTATACGTTTAGCATCTTCTGGTAAATCAAGCAATGCAGTATCTATACACTTATGTATAGTTAGCACTATTGATTTACCATCAGCCATTGGTGTAATATCTATTGTAGGATCATTAAACACCATTAATAAAAATCTAGTATTTCTTATAATGATAGGTTTAAATCTGTTACCTGTTCCGTCTGCACACCATCCATCTTGAAGATCAGAAATTCTCAACAGTACTCTCTGTTGCTCATCACTTATCATACAACTCCCTACATTAACCTAATAAATTGTTTATCAAATTTTCTCTGAATAGCATCACTTTTATAGAATAAATCTAGACGTCTTCCATTCAAATAAACTCTAATATCATCAATACTAGCATCACTAAGTAATCTATGATTATTTAGACGTGTGTTAGTAAAATTATTACATGCAGTTACGTTCGTTTTAATATCAGCTAGTAACTCTTTACGTTTGATATTAGGTAACATTAAACTCATAATAGATTCTCCTAGATATCTGGGACATCTCGCATGTATAGTCTATGTCCCTCTATAAGTTTATTTTGCTGACTTCTAGCATGAATGACACTATTATCATCAATATAAACAAATTTATAACCTTGTTCTCTTAACCATTCTTCAGCTTTATCTATTGGTACTTGTTTATAATTAGACAATATTTGACTGGATAAGAAATATTCTGTTTTAAATTTTTTCATTACTCATTACCTTTATTAAAAAATTGTGATTCAGTAAACAAAGCATAGCTGAATGTTTTACCGTACTTAGTAGATGATTTAAGTACAATATCAATAAATTCATTCCAGTCCTTTATATCAGCTATAACCTGACATCCAGCAGAATATTTACCTATACTCACAGAAGTTGCTGTACTAGATGCATGATGTATATTGATACCTGCTAATTCTTCATATACTTTGCCTTCACGATCTAGTTTGTCATCTTTATTGTTATCACGCCATAATTTTACAGGTTTTCTTTGTACTAATGCGGTATACTTATTTCTATGTAAACCTACTTGCCATGTACTTCTATAGTACCCATCTTTTAATATAGCTGTTCCATTTTCATTAAGCAAATTCTTACGGTAATATGCTCCTGGATCAGTTGTGGCGTTATACTTCTTTAATACCCAGTTACCATCTACTTTATATAACAAGCAAATTAGATCATTGAAAGTATCTGCTATTTCTTCATTATCACGTATACCGAAAATATTAAGATTATAGTCCCCATTAGTGAATAAAGGATATGATAGTCTAGCATATGCGTCAAGTACCTTTTCTATAGTAACATCATTATTAAATTTAGCCATTATTCTTCTCCTTACCTAACTCTGACAAAGGATGAATCTTCTCCTTAGGTAATTCAATTTTATAGTTCTCAGGCCATATATTTAAGTCTTTTGGGTATTTAGGTAATTCACCTACAGTATCACCCATAATTAAATTAAGAGGTGCTTTCTTAACCTCTAGTGGTTTAGTATTTTCATTATCTGCCATATAACATATTCTCCTAGTATAAAAGGGAGGTTTGCTATATCATAAAAATGCTATGAATTCCAGATTAATCAGGAGTAAACAATTATGATAGATGCAGTCCGTCAAGCATTGACACATATTTACAGTGTTATACCTAACCCAATTTTAGAAGCTGCTTTCAAACCATATGAAGCAAATGTATCTTTAGATAATCTAATACTATCTAAAGTACTATTAGCTAGAGTACGGGATGATATTTCTTTACGTGGCGGTAAAATACTAAAAATAATACTTAACCAGAACTGGTGTAAATATACATCTTCACCATCTCCTTATGCATTAGGTATAAGTGGTGCATATACGGTATTTCATGTACCACCAGAAGCTAGAGATAACAGAGATATAAGTTGTATACTTGGTGTAAGATTTCCTTATACATTAGGTACAAGTAATTCATGTTCTTTCTACAATAATAATACAATTAAAGGTAATACTTTAAGTGGTTTAGCATGTGCTGCATTACAAGCACAGACAGGTGCAAATCAGTTAAGTACGCCACAAGCTATGGTCATGCCTGGTAATATAATAAAATTAGACCCACCTCAGTATAACTTTGTTCCATGGCAAGTTACTACTAGATTAAGATATGATGATAATTTCTCAGGTATGGATGTAAGTAGTATAAGACCATTCTGCCAACTATGTGAGTATGCAGTTAAAGCTTATATCTATGTTAACTTGATTATGTTAATTGAAAGTAACATGGTAGTTAAAGGTGCTGAATTAGGTGTAATTAAAGATATAGTTGGAAGATATGAAGATGCTAATGATAAGTATGAAGAGCAACTTATAGCTATGGGTGGTGCACAGGTATATGAACCAGACAGGTTAAGAAACATACTTTTACGTATGGTACCTAAACGATAAAAAATAAAACCCCCTAGCTAAGTTAACTTTGTACATTGAAGTACGCTAGGGGGAATAAGTTTATTTGCACAGGGATGGATCACATTGTGTCCATTCACCTGTTGCTTTTTCAAGCAACTCAGGAGTTACGTTTAAACGCTCTCCTGTCTTCCAATCCTTGATGAAACAAGGATTGCCGTCATTGTGATAGACTTCATATCGCATGAAATCTGGATTCAATAAATTAAATCCAGCTACAAATGCAACAACCGCTAAAATCATTATTATAAACAAAATAATATCCTTTGCCATAGTAAATCTCTCCTTTACAAATTAGATAAGCATACGTTCTGTTAAAGATATACCCATATCACCGCATGCTCTATGACACAGTAATTATATATATTCATATAAAATTGTACTGCACCACTAGGGTTATCCCTAGTGGTGCAGTGATATGTGTTAGTAACTATTTCTTTTCAATATATTTTCTAGTGTATCATCTCTTGTATTTTCTATTCTCTCATGTAACTTTAGATTACGTTTAACTGGTTTAAATCTTTTCTTATTAATCAATCTCTTATATTCACTATTATCTATTCTTTCTCTAGCATTGATATCGTTAAGATATGTCGTAACTTTATCTACACTCATGTTAATTCTCTCTTAGTGGATATACTTAAGTGATAATAAAACTATATAGATAATAAAAGCAGATTTAAGTGCAGTAACAGTAGATTCTCTAGTACTACTTTGTAATGTAGATACATAATACATTACACTATTACGTACTTTGATTATACCCGGTTCATTTATACGAGATGATGTATATACATCTTTAACACCTTTAATAAATTTAGACGGTGTATCTATATCGATATCGTTGTTTCTGCAGTAACGATAAGATTGCTGGATAATAGTTTGTATTAAGATATGCCCACCTATCAACAACTCATTATCTGTTTCTTTATCTTTAGCTACTTTATCATCAGCACCTAATTTAGCTAATTTTACACATTCTTCTGAAAAAGCAATAATAAACTGTTTTAGCTGATCTAAACGTATAGCTGAAAATAATGCTACTGCTAATTTCATAGCTTTAAGATCTACTATACGTGATACTGACATACAGTCTTGATACACACTAGATACAGCTATATCAATACCGTGTTCGTTAGCCATGATTTGTTTTTGACCTTCTGTATCAGTACCTACAGTATCATAACTACCTATCAAATCACCTTCTGTTTTAACTTGAATATAAGCTTCATAGAACAGATTTATCTTAGATCTTAATCTAGATTGGATATCTGTTATAATGTAAATAATCTTTAAATCGTTATCAAAGTTATCCCATGTTTTACCATGTATACCGTTAGGATCTATAGCGTCATCAGCACCTTTCTCCATAACTCGTTTCCATGTACCTAATACTTTAATATCGAATTTATTAGAGATGGATTCATAGGTAGTTATCATAGCTTGTTCATTAGCAGGATACTTAAATCTATAGTTAACTAAAGAGGTAAAGAACTTATAGTGTAATAAAAGCAAAGTAGATTGTGCTGCTTGATATTTTAACTTATTATCTAACTTCGAATTTAATATATTGTAAGTTACCCAGATTACAAATACATTAAACGGATCAGATGCAACTACGAAGTTATCATCTATAGTAGGTATCTCTTTAATAACTTGTTTCATTTCAGTATTAGATATACCTAACGTAAGAGAAGATACAGGATTAAATAATTTCTTCTTAATGTCTCCAAGGAATCTATCTACTAATGACTTAGATGATATACCGAATACTGTTTCTCTGTTATTATTAATATGTTCAGACATAAATTTAGATAATTTAGCATTATCCATATCGAATAATTCAAAGAAACCATCTCTATCTTGTGTTCTGAATACACAGGATGTTAATCCCATGTAGGGACTAGCAAAAGCATTTATATTAGTACCATATGTTTCATATACTCTAACATATTTGATTATAGCGTTAGCTATAGATGCATCTATTTTAATAGGCACCTGTTTAGATAATACATCTTTAATATAATTAGCAGCCATATTAACTCCGTAAAAATCTCGTAGTAAATGCTTTTAATTTATTCAAAGAATTACCACTATTATTGATTTGTTTCTCTTGATAATTTATTTGTGATACAGCTAAAGGTGCAGCAACATTTAACTTTTCTTTATATAAAGGTTTAAGTTCATTTAACTCTCTACGGTATGCTTGTGCTAGTGCTATAGGTAACTGAGATGTCAAGTATGATTCTAATTCAGCTATACGCTGTTTTATCCACATTTGACTCTGTCTAGTGTCAGGAGAAATTTTAACTCCGTTAGTTGTTATAGTACTTAACACATTAGCACTGTTTATATTGTATCTATCTAGATTTCTACCGTAAAAGATTAAATAACAAGCTAGTAATAATGAGATTACTTGGTCATCATGTTTACCATTAGCATGGTCAATACGACCACCTTTAGTAGTAAGATTAACTAACTCAGTCACTAGAACTCTGTCATATATTTTTGCTGCATTTAGTTCTAGTGCTTTAAACATTACATTTTTATATAGCAAGCTACGTGAAGTGCCAGAAGAAGAACCACCTGTTCTATAACCAAACATTCCTCTAATATTCGCTGGTATATTGTTGTAATCATAAATGTTTATATCCTTATATTTAGATTCACCGATATTCTGTACCACATCATTATAAACACGTGTGTACGGGTTAATACTTTTCTTTTGTAATTCTTCTATAACAAAATCTGTTATAACTATACCTGTATTCTGTCGTTCTGGAATAAATGTTACACCAGTATACTTCAGTAGTACATTTACAATAAATCTGGCTATTTCCATTGTATTACTGTTATTACATCTGAATGTAGCTACTACTGACAAATCAGACACTCGTACTAAAGTGAATGTAGTAAAGTCTTTACCTATGTTTTCCGAACAGTCTGAACCCATAACCATCGGTAAAGATGTAGCATGTTTAACTTCTACTTCAGGTATATACCACTTGATTAGAAAATCATCTATAATTTCGGTATAATGAGGTTCTCGTTTACTTTGTATTAATTTACGGCGTATTTCTTCAGGTAGTATAGCATTATCTGAAGATGATTGCCATATATTCAAGAAATCTCTATTAATATCATCTTGCGATGCACCAGAACGTGAAGCATTTTCTTTGAACCATTCATCAGTAAAACCTAACTGCCTATAAGAGAACTCTAAATACAGCATAGGTGCAGTACGTGTAGATGATTTCTTTATAACTTTAATGAGTTCATCTCTATCCTGTAAATCATATAACGTTTCAGTGAAGGGCATAGCTGATTGTAATATACTTAAAGCAAATGCTCCCATCTTAGTATCTGGATTACCGGCAGTTGTAGTAAACAACATAGGTGATACCATACCTGCAGCTCTAGCATTTTTAGATGCTGCTAACATAGAGTTAGCAGCAGTAGGAACTATGATCCAGTTATAGTTCATAAATGCAATTTCGTCAAAATGTATAACTCCCATGGTGCAACCCAATATGTTACGATATAGCCGTTACCGCTATATCTCTCTATGTTACCATAGAGTTCAGACTATATCACAGCCCCCAGCTTAGGTAGAGGGCTCCTGCCATTTCAGGTTCACTTGAACCTTACGATACTCGTTCTCATTACACCCATTTGTGTAACTAACTTTCTCTAGTCGTTAGGCTTTATGTACTTGCGTACATGTTAGCACGGTAGGTTATCCTCTCTATTGAGGACTTTCCCCGTTTAAGCAGGTTATTTTACTATATTACTATAGTAAGTCGCAGTTATTGTAGTTTACGACCTAATTTGTAAGCACCATTTTCATCATTAGCTGAAGTAAATGTTTTATAAGAGTTCTTTAATGCTGCATAGTACAGACCTTCTTTACGTTCTCCGTCTGCTGTTGATTTAGTTACCATCCATTTAGGTAATCCATCACGTATACCTTTAAGACGTGCTACGTTATCTTGTACTAGAGTACTATCTTTAGTGAACATACCTATATCTAAGGCAGTTGCCCATATATTGTAAAAGTAATCCACTAATGCTTGAGTACCCATGGTTTTACCTGTCTGACGTGGTTGTATAAGACCAACATCGACATCATTCATAATAGACCAATATAAAGCTAAGTTTCCTCTATGTAAAGCAAATCTAATACCGTGTTCTTGTCCTACTACCGGTATACGAACAACTTCTCTTAACCAGTACCAGAAATTAACTTTACATTCGTACATAATACGTAATTTTTGTTCTGTAGTTAGATTAGGACTATGTGGATCTACATTTAGAATAGTTCTATCATACAAAACTAAAAAGAAATAATGATTCTTTATACCCATACGTTTAAGTAGTATAGACATACGGATAAAGCTATCATTCTTAGTATTATAATCTATGTATGGATGATATTTTTCTATTTCACTTAAATACCTAATTGGTAGCATATCAAATATATCCTCCATCTAAAAAAATAAACAGTCCTAGGAAACTACCTAGGACTGCCTTATTTCATGTATAAGTTATATAATTATGCAGCTATTACTCTACGTACTAATGCATATTCATCCATAGTACTTACTATAACAAATGGGCACTTTTCAGTTGTTCTATCATTAGCTAGAACTACTTCAGGTACACAGATGTTAGTAGGTATATAACCTGATGCTACACCAGACATTGCCTGAATTAAGAAGATGTTAGTATCACCATTCTTAGTATCTAACATTGCTGGAGCAAAGCTTGTCTTTGCAGGTTCTTTAACGAATGGAATATCCATATTAGTGTATACAGTACACTTATGAATAGTAAGTACAAAGTGTTTCCACAATTCAGTATCAACTAAGTTTTTCAGTTTCTTACTATCAACTGCCTTACCATCAACTTTAACACCGCTCAGATGTCTATCTGTTACATAACTAACCATTACACCGATTTCAGGATTTGCTAATGCAGTAGCTCTATCCTTATCATCGTTGAAGTTTAGATAGTTATTATGTACTAATGGATTATACACTGCAAATAGTGAACTATTCAGTGCATTCATCAGAGCTGTAGTATATTCAGGAAGATTCTTGAATATCTCATATGTACTATTATCAGTTAAGCAACATGCATTATAAATATCATCGATATTATTAGCAGACTCCATAGCAATACGTTTACCAGAAGTTGTCTTAACAATAGATGCAGTATCAATTACATTATTGTAAAGATCAACAATGATTGGTTCAAGTGCATTCATATACTGCGGGTTAGTAGTCTTGAACTTCATGATAAGAGCTTTAGCCACTTCGAATGGCTTAATCTCTAACACCTTGTAGATAGAAGACTCATCTTCTGGATCGGTAAATTCGTTCCATACTCGCTGTACATTGTCATGATTAGTATGTGCTAATGAATAAGGTACATCGATTACAACCTCCTTATTATATCCGATCTTATAAATGAACGGTTTATTTGGATCATGTCCTTGATTAGCTGCTAATACACGTTTGATAGCTGCAACATTAGACGGTGCTGATTCCTCTTTAAGTTCAATCACCTGTGCGTCAGTACTAGCCTTAACTGCTTTCTTTTGTCCCTGTTCACCGTAAACATGTTTAGCATATTCAAGTTTCATTAACTTAACAAACTCAACATATTTATCACGGAATCCATACTCATCCTCAGGATAAATCTTAGCTGCTTCTTCCTCAGTTAAATCTACTACTTTAGGTGGTAGAGTTACTGGGTCGACCTGACTAACCATTTCCTTAATAGATTTCTGTACGTCTTCTACAGTGCGGTTACCATACGGGTTAAAACCTCTAGGGTTATCCGGTGTAGGTGTAGTTACACACTGTTGCAATACAGGTTGGTGCTGTTTAGGTTGTACTTGCGGTGCTTGCTGTGGAGCTTGATATGTAGATGCTTGAGGCTGTTGTGTATAAACTCTACCACCTGTTGTTTGAGTAGGAGCAGAATTATACATAGCAGTTTTATTAGCACTTGCTCTATTACCATAAATACGGCTTGAAACAGATCTATTCGGTTGACCATATACAGGTTGCTGTGCAGGCTGGCCGCCGTATACTGGTTGTTGACCGTATACAGGTTGTCCGTACATAGGCTGCTGCACTGGTTGACCATACATCGGTTGTTGCATAGGCTGTCCATATACCGGTTGAGGTACAGGTTGGCCATACATCGGCTGTTGCATAGGTTGTCCATACGCAGGTCTATTATACATTTGCGGTTGCATAGGTTGTCCATATACAGGCTGTTGTCCATACATCTGTTGCTGCATAGGCTGACCGTATACAGGTTGTTGCATAGGTTGACCATACACAGGCTGACCGTACATATTAACCTGCGGATTAGCTTGTTGTGGCATACCTACAACATTGATACCAGATGCTACTGCTTGCTGTATCCATTCAGTAACTAAATAATCAACGAAAGACCTCAACTGATTATCATTAGCTAAATTATTACCAAAGTTAGAATATACTCTATTGGCCAATGCACCGTTATTGATTAAACCGCGAATTGCCATAGCACAATTATTAGCTGCTTGCTGATTAAGCTCACATCTCTGATATTTATAACCAATAACTTCTGATAATAATTGGTTTATTCTGTTTATATTCTGCTGTATAGCAGTTTGGGCATTGTAGCCACTTTGTTGGTTGTTGGTAGTAGGTCCAACTCCTGTATATGTAGATTGCACGAATCCCATCTTTTAAAATTCCTTTAAATTGCGCAATGACGTCAACGTTGACACGCCATCACTGGTTAATATTACATACCGATAAGACACTTCTTAACACCTTCGATTTCAGCATACCAATAAGTCGCTTCTTTATCAAAGTTACCTTTATCCGTGATTTGAACAAATGGATTAATATCCCCTGCCACACCAGGATTACCTTTAACTATGGTTAGAATAGACTCAATAGCTGCGAAACTTGGATGGAATCTGTGCTCCGGTGACTCTATAGAGTTTTTGTTACTCTGTTGTTTTTGCTTACTTTCATTACTTGGCTTAGATTGCCTTAACTTATCAACAAGTGTAGTGAATAATTGATTATCATTATACTGTTTAGGGTTATCGGCACATTCAGCTTCGTATATACGTCTTATGGTATTTGCAGCGATTTGCATAGAACTTGCGACCGCATTGGCCTTGAGCTTTTTGTTAGTTCTATTGTAAACACGCTTAAATATCGTAGACACAAGAAAGTATAGCGTTTTGTTTATACCCTCCAAACGTTTCTCGAATAGATCGTTGTAGTTGTAGTTAACAGACCACATATCAATATTGTTAAACATATAGATTAATACATCATAAATGTCTTGCAACATTAATCTACCATCTGGGTCTAGTTCATCTCTAGTTCTTTTATCCAGATAAGTACGAAGTGATTCAAGATGCTTTTCGGCATGTGATACGGCTAGATCGCATGTATTCTGTCTACCGTGTACATATTTACCAAGTATAGATTTGTACAATACAGAATCTTTAATATGGTTGTAGTACACTGAGGTATCATTCTTGTATTCTTTAAGAACATGTACTAATGATGCTACAATACGCATTGTTTGTATATTATCAAGTAATGTTCTAGCTGCCTTAACATACAGATTAGGCAGTATTTCAAATACAACATACATCGGATCATCTATTGGTGAAATGACAAAATCGATGCTACCTGCGATATCAAATTTACGCATAGTTTCATCGAACCCGAACTCAGCTAACAGATATAGTACTAATGGCGGATAAGTTTTAGTTTTAGACTTATCGCTATCAGAACTTCTCTGGTAGATATCTGAAGTCACTATAGCTGTTGGATATTCATTACCTTGTACATCAGTCAATCTGATAACGGTATTTCTAAAACAGCGAATAGGTGACCTCATGAGTTTAATAATAACACCACCTTCTATACGCACAATAATGTCACTCATCACGTGCTTAAAGTAGTATTGTCTACCATTAAGTACAACACCGTTATGTAACCAGTACGGAAGATATAAGCGCACTACTTGTTCTTCTGTAACTTCTCGGCCTACGTCATTCATGTAAGTTACATTTAACTTATACTCAACTAGACGTACACCATCGAGATTGATGTCATACTTACCTTTGGTAATTGTTTGGAGTGATGCATAACGCAGTTGTTCTATAGGAGACTTAACTTCATACCCTACATAATCAACATGTATATCACGCATACTCTCATTGATGTGATCTATTACTGCTACGATCACCTCTTCTAAATAGTTTTTACAATTATCAACATTACGTTTCTTATATCCGATTAATAACTCATTGTTAAAATCAGGTAAACGTTCTGCGACATTGTAAATTACTTTATCCCAACTCATTAAAACTCCTTAAATTTTACATCTTACGTTATATTAAAGGTACACATTATACCACAATTAATTATATAATTATAAGTCTGTAAAATTTTACAAGATATAAATGAGAGAGTTAGAAAAATCTTCTTACGAAACTGGATATACCACTACCTATAGCGCTACATACTGATTTAGCCGCACTGACCACAGTAGAGCCTACAGATTTTACCGCATTAACACAACCCTTTATAACTGCCTTGCCACTATCCGACACCGTTTTCACGGCACTCTTCACAAAGTTCATAGTACTATCCACACATAAACCTAATGTAGAGCAGGCTTTCTTACAATGTTTGGTTAATGCAGCAATACCAGCCGCAATGGACTCTCTAACTCTCGCTAGATTAGATGCTACTATAGCACCTATACCGGCAACAGCTGTAACTGGAAGTGCTGCAGTAGCGCCCAATGCTGCTACTGACGCAGTTGCTACAGCTGCTGTTGATGCCGATAACGTTTTGGCTGCTACAACACCTAACGTTGCAGCTGCTCCTGCTATAACTGCTGTTGACTTCCAGGTCTGAGCACTATTGTCAGATTCTGCAGTAGCAAGTTTAGCATTAGCTATGGCAAGATCTACCTCTGCCTTTAAATTCTCTCGTTGTATTTGAGTAGGCATATTTTCTCTATCTGCCTCTATACGTGCTTTAGTCTTAGCATATTCTGAATCAGCTATATCTGCCTTTAGCTTAAGACTATTTAGCTCGTGTATATCTGTCTGTTCTTTAACAACATTAGAAACTTGCTTCTTAAGAACAGTATTCTCTTGTTTTGTCATCTCAAGTTCTTTAGAAACTGTTTCTAGTTTTTCTTTAGCTTCGTTTAATTCATCTTTAATTTGGTTATGTAGTTTATCAAACGTACTTGATACCATCTCTGCTGATAAACCCATAACTAGACCAAACTTTTCATATCCACAATCTATACATCTAAGATCTACTTCGTCATCAATAGTTAAACGGTATAGATTATTTGTATTGTGCTCATCTTTTACTCTAAACTGTATACATTCAATTCTTGTTAAATCATGCATCACCGGTATTTTAGATATTCCATGTGTGCCTGCTACGTATATGTACTTCTTACTAACATCGTGTAGATTAATAACCAATCTACTAAATGTAAAATCATCGGTACAAATAGGTGGTGCTAGATACGGATGTGCTTGTCTAAGTAAACCAGTATCTGGTGTTAACGATACAGTTACATTAGCTTGTGGTAAATACACTGCTGTTGGTACACCTTTAGTTGTATATAAAGCAGTCATTGGTGTTATGTAAATATCTGCATATCTACCAGTGTTAATATTCAATGCTCTATATACGCCATTAATCGGTTGTGTATCAAATCTAATATCTACCTTAACACACACTTTAGGTGATGTATCTTTAACAAAATTCCATGGTTGTCTAGGAATAAGACTATGAACTACACCATCAACTCCCATGACGTATAATGTTCTACCAGTATGATTACTTAGTTCAACACCCTTATACATACCTACATTGTCTAATGCTAATACACCAGTCGCTGGTACTTTAGTTACCGGCTGGTTGTATTGATTATTGTAATACATTTTGCCTCCATCAATAAAAGTTACAGAAATTATTCACTTAAATAATATATATTTTCAGCATAGATGAACTATACCTACACCGTTAAGTGTAGGTATAGTTAAGTAAATTATTTGTTTTTATAAATAGCGGCTTGTACCAATTTTCTAGTATCTGCTGACATATATTTATCCGCAGTGTACGTATTGCTTACAGTAAACAATCTGACAGAATTAGCATCATAAACTGTACCTGCTGGTTTAATAGAGTTATCACACACTAGTAGATCCTTTCCTTCTATACTAATAGAAGAACATATAGAATCATATGTTGTCGCATAATTAACAGCTTTATCTCTATCATTATTAGCATTTATGGTTATTAGATCTTGCTTTACATTAGGCAGATTGCTTTTACCTAGTTTATCTAAAATAGTTTTATAACTCTCAGCATCACCCGATTTAGTTACTTCTTTAGCTGATTCTTGTAGAACTTTAACAGATGAACTATCAAAGTACAATGCACCAGAAGCATTACAATCTAATAATTGTTTTAACAATCCTGCTGCACCATCTTGAGAAAGCAATGCTAATAACGCATCAAATAAAGTTTTATTATCACTGTAATTTAAAGTAGTCTTATTATTAGCTAATGATGGACATAACTTTACCAACTGTTCATAGTAGCTATCTATTTTAGATTTATTAGTATCATTACCAAATACATGTGATAGATCTAAACCAGACTCATCAGTAATATTGGAATAATTTTTACCAACATGTGCTAATAATGTTTTACCTATAGCGTTAGTTAAATCTCCTGATTTACCTAGACTACTTAAACTAGCTAATGTGTTTTGGAATTTAGTTATCTTATTATTAGCTATGGTGTTAATTGTAGAGTTAAAGAAATTATCTGATTTAGCTTTAACAAATTGCCCTAACGGTCCAGGTAATGATGATGTTAGTTCGTTGGTTAATGATTTACCTGTAGTAATAGTGTCAGTGATAGTTGACATTACCGGAGTAGTAACAGATGTTATATTTGACGTAACATCTCTAACTGCACTTGCTGCTGTGTCAACAACACCATCTGCACTTTCTTTAACTGTTGATGCAACCTTTTTACCTTCATCTATAGTAGATTGGAGTGAAGCTTTAACATCAGACATAACACTAGTAGATTTCTTTACATTATCTGATATTTCATTAGTTACTGATTTAACAGCATCTGTCATAGTAGCAGTAGAACCAGTTAACTCTTTAATCTTATCACCAACTTTACTTAATGGTCCATCTTTAGGTAACTCTTCTTTTTTCTGTTCTACTGGTGCAGATTTAGTGTTAATAGTTACTTCAGTTATAGGTTTAGTAACACATGCAGGTGGATTCTTTATAGCACCATGACTATCAGCTGATATTTGTTCTACTTTAGTTTGTGTTTCTTTTTGTCCTTTATCTGCACTATGTCCAGCTAAGGCTTGTGTTTGTGAGTTCTTAGCTGAATCACTGCTAAATAAAGATGATATTTTATTACTAGCATCACTAGCTAAATCTGACAATCTACTTGCAGTGGTTGCAACTTCGTTTACTGTAGTTGTTACCATACCTGATATAGTATCTTTAAACCCATCAAGCATACTACTAGTTGAAGAAGTATTAGATTGATTTGTATTATCAGATGGATTATCACCAAATACTTGATCTATCTTTTTACCATTTTCTAAAAGTGCTTGTACCTTGCTATCACTGTATATTGCTTCTCTAATTTTGTCTTCACCTGTACCTTCAGGTAACATCTGTTTATCACTATAGATTCTGTATTGGAGAGCTGTGTCATTTGCCTTTTTAGTAGCATTAGCCAATTCTTGAGTATATTTATTTAATTCAGCACTAGATACTGTTTTATCTTGTGATGCTTTTTTTAAACGTTCTAATGCCTCTTTACTTTCTTTTTGAGCTTGTAAATATGCTTCTTTATATGAGTTACCAGACATAACGATATCTCCTTATAATCCAGATACATTTGATTCGATATGTATACCACTATAATACAAGTCTACTGTTATCGCTGATCTTACTTTTGTACCTGTATCTCTATCAACTATAGTTCTACCGGTTTCTTCTAGTTCACGTTTATACTCAGCAAATGCAACTAGATCTCCTCCACGGAATTTGTTTAATTCTCTTAAGGTATTTTTAAAACCAAAACCATGAAGTATACGAGATTCTGGTTCAGACAATCCTGCACCTTTATCCGGTTTTACAACTTGTCCGGTAAGCATATCTACTCTGCTATCACCATTAGCTACTGTTAATTTATGATCAGCAAACTGTACCATACGTCGTATAGGTAACTGTAGTACAGCATATTCTTTAGGAGTATAGTAGTAACAATCATTAACTGCATCATACATGCGTATACGTTCAAATATTTTTACATTATTTGCTTTAGCTACATCTGTTACATGTTTTACTGATAAATTATCTACTAAGTTAGCTGAATATAAATATAGTACATCTTCACCGCTACGTATTCTAAGCATGTATTCATGAAAATCTTTATCTGACATTTTATTAAACATGTCTTCGTAGAACTTCTTATTTTTACCAGTAGGATCTAATTGCGACATTACTTTATATATTTTATCCTGAACTGCTTTACGTTTACTGTTCATACACGATAAACTCCGATAAATCCAATTATGTTATACTCTATCAAATGATATATAACATTAATATATAAGGAATACAACAAAATGGCTACTCCTTCTTTACCTAAGCTGGATAATTTGGTATCTGCTATACGGGAAAGTATAGATACTAAGATACAAACTTCTGCTAGCGAACTTAGCGATGATATAAACAGATTACAAAGTGATGTTAATACTAAAGCAGATGATGCTTCTGTTGTACATACATCAGATACAGAAACAATATCAGGAACAAAAACCTTTGTATCAACTATTGTAGGGGATATTACTGGTAATGCAGGTACATGTAAAGTACGTTTTATTAATCTAGTTAATAATAACGATGATCTTGCTAGAGTAATGAATTTTACACCACCATCATTAGCTGATGTATTTAATACTTGGTATAGATTTTCTCATGCTAATGATTATGTTCAATATAATGCATCAAATGCTGCAGATGCTGCTTTATTAGATATTGAAGCATGGGCCTATGATAATGAAAATAGTGCTATCGTAAATAGCAGAAATACAGCTACTTATGTAGGATTTGTGTCACCTGATACCTATAACAAATTTACTATAAAAACTGAAATTAGCAGTTCAACATCCACCGATGATGATGCACTAAGTATTATTATTGCGTTTATGCGAGATGTTAATGGTGTTGAACATCATATATCCGTTATCCGTGACGGTGGAAGAAATGGTGAAGAATATAATAAATTTAATTTAGTATATGATTATAATTATACTGGTTTTGGTGGTTCTAAAGTAGTATTAGCTAGTGGTAAAGATTTAATAACCACAGTATCAGGTTGGCAAGGTCATACTGCTCTTCTATATGCTGAACGAGATGGTAATAAAATAATAGTTAAAACTACTGAAATGGATTCAGAAGATTTCACAGCTACACTTACATATACACTACCTGATGATAAAGGTGATCTTGATGAAGAAGATTATCGTAATATAAAGTATATGCTGAGTAACAAATGTCAAATAGGGTTTGGTTTACATTCACAACCAGGACAATTTAAATTATTAGAAATGTCTAATATTTTTGATGATTTAAATATCTTTGATGCAGCAAATGATGTAGTATATGAATATATAAATGGTTCATTTGTACAAACCGAACGTAAGGTATCAGATGAATTAGCAGATTATACTAGAGTGTATAATAAAAACATTAAGAAAGAATTTATATACTACGATGGTGTAGCATATGAGTCATAATCAATTATATAACGATGGAGAGAATAAATGACTGTACAACCTGGTAATACATCCAGGTTAAATGTAGTTAAAGGTTGTAGTCAATTACTTGAAGTTGATAGTAGTGATACATCTTTATTGGATAAAGTATTACCTGCTAACATACTGCTCAAAGATAGCACTACTGGTGGACTATATTTAACTGATGGGTTACATAATTTATCGTATATTTTTGCTAATAATGAACTACTCAGTGATAGTGAAATGACTGCAACTGAGGTTACAAATATTGCAAATCAGATTCTTTATGCTAATAATGAATAATATATTAAAACATTAATTGCATACATAGCACACCTAATCGTGTGCTATGCATGTATTTGTTATAACTTAACTGAACAAAAGAGGATTATTATGGCTAGATTAGGACCTTCTGGGTTAGCTCAACTATTTAGAGAAATAGCTAACTATGTATCCACAAGACTGTCTAACTACAGTACTAAAGATGAACTAGATAGTATATTAGCTACAAAAGCAGATGATGATAACGTAATACATACAAGTGATAATGAAACTATCAATGGTACTAAGACTTTTACATCTGGTCCATGGGTTACAAATAATCAAACATCTATGGGGTTCTCAATAAAGAATACTGCCATAGCAAGAAATGATATTCCGACAGAATATCATCATCACGCATTTCGTGCATACGATAAGAATAGTAAGATTCTCGGTGAGTATTGTGTAGAAAAATCTACAAGTGGTGAGGTACTATTAAACATGGGTGTTCGTTCTGAAGATGATAGCGGAACTCAAATCAATTATGGCTTGGGGTTCAGAATGACAAATGACGGGAGTCTTGTAAGATTCTTCCCCTCGGCAAACAATAAAGTTCATTTAGGTGATCCAGGTGCGAAATGGTTAAAAGTTCATTCAGATGACGTAGTACATACTTCTGGTAATGAAACAATAGCAGGAACTAAAACTTTTTCAAATAGCATTATATCCAATAAAGACTTACATTATAAAGATACTACCTATGATTGGTCTAATACATCTCTTAACACATGGTGTGACGCAGGTCATGTAGCGTGGTATGACAAGACCGGTAATAGACGTATGCATGAATTAGTAGGTGCACAAAATGGTGTATGGAGAAAAGCATGTTACATAAATGAAAACCAATATTTTTCGGTTGATAGTAATAGAAATATATCATACTGGGGTACTGCTACTTTTAATGGTCATACAATTTTTACCCAAGATATGATTTTTAAAAATAATAACATTGATTTAACTGTAACACCTACTAACACTTTGTACTCTAATTTTATTTTTACAGATAAAAATGATCAAAATGTAGCTTATGTACAATATGCTAAGCGTAATACAGATCCTGATATTTTAGGATTGTATATAAACGATAAAGATAAGAATTTACACGGTATACAAATTACTTCTAATAACTATTTGTTACCTATGGGAAACAATATATGGAATTTAGGTTCTCCGAATAATGTATGGACTGGTGCTTATATAAATAGAATTACCTGTGCTAATATTGTAAGACCTGTTGAAAATAGTTATATTTACATGACTGCAGGACCAGATTATAATAGTGGTGCTAGTATTTTCTTAAATGGTAAATCAGGTGACGGTATGAGTACAGGTAAAGGTACATTCTTACTATTCGCTAGAGATGGTACTAATGAAAGAAGGTTATTAGGCTACCCTACTGGTATTTTATCTTGGAATGGTTGTATAGAAGCTCAGGGAATGCGTTCAACTACTGGTAATGCATTTATGGCACAATATGGTAGTTACACTTTCCTTATCAGAAATGATGGTAGTAACACATACTTCCTTATGTCCGATAAGGATGGTACTCCTGGTACATGGTCTACTGCAAGGCCATTAACTATAAATGATGCTACAGGTACATGTAATATCAATGGTAATGCAAATTCGGCAACATATTCTACTACTCAAGCAGCATCAGACAATTCAACTAAGATTGCTACAACTGCATATGTCAAGTCGCAAGGATATGTAAATCTAACTTCACTAGCAGGTGGTAATAGTGCCGGATCATTATCACACTCTGTAGGATCATTAGTATTAGCTCGTTGTGCTAGCACAGCTTTTGCTAATACAAAGTCATATGCTAATGTAGCAGGACAACAATTGTATCCATGTCGTACAGAAATATACACAATGTTCAGTAGTCCACTCTTTACTCCTATGGTAATACGAGGCAGCGATTGGAGCTTAGGTTCTGGTACATGGAGATATCTTGGTGGTGCTAATGCAAACTTTAACAATGCTGCAGGTGAAGTATTCGGTATGTTCTTGAGGGTAGCGTAAATTGAATAATAATAATTGTATTCTAATGGTTACAGGTGATAAGTATGTGGATTTAACTATGGTGTGTTTACATTCATTAGTTAAACAATCACCTAATGCAGATATTATCTTATATGTTGACGGTGATATTAGTCCATATGAAAAATTTAAAAAATATGTAGACATCAGACCTATTACGTATATGATACCTATTCTTACTGATGTTGGTGGTAAATATTTAACTGTACCCAATAAAGATATATTAGCATATAGACTTATGCTACTGGATAAATTTAAATACAAGTATGATAAAATTTTATTCTTAGATGTTGATACATTAATTTTAGATAATTTTGATGAGTTATTTGAACTCTCTGATGATTTTATCTATGGCGTTGATCAAATTGAAAGCCACGTGGGATTTTTAAAATCTATATCTCTCGAAATGTTATATGACGGTGATATGTATTTCAATAGTGGTGTACTATTACTACCATCTAAACAATTAAGAAGATTCAACTTATTTGCTGAATTCTTAAGAGAAATATATATTAGGGGAAGGTATTATACTTGCCCAGAGCAGGATTTTATAAATGTCATGTTTGATAATAAGGTAGCAATATCTAAGATATATAATCGTACTTGTTCAAATGTTTGTTATCATGAAAAACCAAAAATAATACATTATGTCTCATACACTAAACCACACTCAGTGGGCATAATGCATTTATTACTTGATAATGACATATATAGAAAATACTTAGCTTTTGTTGAAACGATTAAAGAGGATGTATCACCTTTATTCTACAAAAAATTAAAGGATAATATTGATAACCTTGATAATTTTATTCAACAAAACAATATAACTAATTTTGTGAGGTTATAATGGAAGATTTACCTATAATTACTATCCAAGATGGTGATTTAACATTTGAAATACGAAATCCTAGATATGTTAACGATGAACCTACAGGATTTGTATGTGATCTTAATCACCCTGAATTAGGTTGGATACCGTACGGTGTATGTGACGGTGATGCTGAAGATACATATTGTTACAAAATATGGGCAATTAAAGATGATCTAGATATAGCAGAATATATACCACCTGAGCCTGTTATACCTACTGTAGAGGAAATTAAACAACAGATAACATATAAAATACAAGTAATGTTAGATACAGTTGCTCAACAGAAAGGTTATGATACAGGTGTATCTCTAGCATCATACGCTACATCTACTGACAGTGAATTTAATGCACAAGCTAATAGATTTGTGGCATGGAGAGATCAGTGTTGGAGAACGTGCTATGATTATTTAGATAAATTTAATAATGGTGAATATATATTCACATCGATAGATGATTTTATTGAGTTATTACCTAAATTTGAATGGTAACATAAATTAAATATATACCATGTAAGGCATATGCCTTACATGGTATATGGACATATTTATGATATTAAATGAGTCAACAATTGGAGGATTTAAATATGCCTAGACTAGGTCCAACCGGTGTAGCATCACTAGTAACTACACTCAAAAATTGGGTAATTTCTTTACTCAATAATAAAGCGAATACTTCTCACACTCATGCTACATCGGACATTACTGATTTACCAACAATCCCTACTAAAGTATCTGATTTAACTAATGATAGTGGTTTTCTAACTACTCATAATCCAGTAGACAGTTCTTTAAGTTCTACAAGCACCAATGCTGTTCAAAATAATGTTATTTACACCGAACTAAATAACAAAGCTGATTCAAGTCATACACATACAGTAAGTGATGTATCTGACTTTCCTACACTTGCTACTGTCGCAACAAGCGGTAGTTACAATGATCTTTCAAATAAACCTACTATACCAACTGTTAATAACGCAACACTAACAATTCAAAAGAACGGCACTGCTGTACAAACCTTTACTGCTAATGCTAGTTCTAACGTAACAGCTAATATAACAGTTCCTACTGCTGTATCTGAACTTACTAATGATAGTGGATTTCTTAGTAACACTCTAACTAACAATACAGATAAAGGTGCTTTAGGTTGGAGTTCATCAATAGGGACTAATATCCCTACGCTTAATACATTAGCATATTGGAATGGTGCTTATACTAGTACTGCTTCTAATCTGGCTTACTGTATTAAAGGAGCATTTGGAGATATAGTTACTCATAATGCGAGTGAGTTTTTAACATCTCATCAGTCTTTAAGTGATTATGTAACACTAAACTCTAGTCAGACTTTAACTTCAACTAAGAGTTTCACTACAAACATAGATACAGCAAATACAGCGACAACATCAAGAGAATCTTGGAGAATTAACTTTACCAAAGATGATACAAATGGTAGTAATGCTGTTCAAATAGGTACAATCCAATTTGCAAATACGGGTAATTTTTGTACTCTCATGAGAGTAGCGAATCCAAGATCAGCTAATAAACCAACATCAGGGGATGGTGTAAACACTGGAAACTGCTGGTCTGGAATAGGTGTGTTATATGATTTTAGTCTTAACAAAGGATACCCATTTGCTTATGGTTGTAGCAAATGGGCAGATTCTTCTAATAATGATGAACAACTTGCTTCAACTTCTTGGGTAAGAACTTACTGCGAGACGACTAAAGGATTTCTTACTTCACATCAGTCATTAAGTAACTACTCCACTAAAGCTAATACAGTTAAATCTCTGTCTATATCAGGTAAAACCATTACAGTTACACCTGGGTCTGGAAGTGCATATACCTTAACTACACAGGATACTGTTTACACACACCCAACAACTGCGGGGAATAAGCATATTCCTTCTGGAGGTTCTTCTGGACAGTTCCTAGGTTGGTCTTCGGATGGTACAGCTAAGTGGGTTAATAATCCTAATACAAATACTGATACACTGATGACTCAGAATGTATCAACGACAAATGCTACTTATCCTGTATTGCTTGTAGCAACTGCAGATGCTACTGCTAATCAGGGTGCTAAGACAGGTATCTTTGCTAAGAGTGTTAAAGTTAACCCTAGTACTAACGTAATTTCGGCTTCTGGGTTCTCCGGCCCTCTTACTGGGAATGTTACAGGTAATTGTTCAGGGACTGCCGCAAATGTTACCGGAACAGTAGCGATAGCTAATGGTGGTACTGGTGCTACTACCAGACTTAATGCAGTTAAAGCATTAACTAATGAAAATGTAGGTACTAACGCCACATATTTCATCACCATTACAGATAATTGGGGTAAAGCAGGATATTGTAGTGTTGCTAATGCTAAGACTGTTTTAGGATTGAAAAGTGCTGCTTATACGGAGAGTTCTGCGTATGCAGCAGCTAGCCACACTCACAGTAACTACTTAACTGCTCATCAATCATTAAGTAATTACTCCACTCTGGCTAATACGGTTAAGTCTCTTTCTATATCAGGTAAAACCATTACAGTTACTCCTGGTTCAGGTAATGCTTATACACTTACTACTCAGGATACAGTTTACACTCATCCTACCAGTGCTGGTAATAAACATATTCCTAGTGGTGGTAGTAGTGGGCAGATATTAAAGTATTCCTCTTCTGGTACTGCTACATGGGCTGATCCAGTTGTTACCAGAACATTTGCACAGATTGCTACTAGAACATCCTCCGGTACTTGGACAATCAGTGGAGTTACAGCAAACACTATTATTTATGTTGTTGGGACAGTTACAGCATCCGGTGCATCAGGTTCTACAGATACTGTAAAATTCACTTCTGGTGTAGCAGGTGAGAGTATGTGGGGTTGTTACGATGCAACCTCTTCAGGAGGATTTAACAATATGACCTTTCCTTTTTTTATTGCTGCTTTTGCAACCGCTACTTCAGTTAAAGTATCAATAACACATACTGGTACAGGTAGTATCTCTGCTGTTTCTCTTAAAGCTTATCAATAAGGATAATTATGATTAGATTATTTTTATACGATTCCACTTGGTTTAATGTGGATAATGACACAGATGCTCAGAATCTCCTAGATAACGGAGCAGTTGAATATACCTCTGACCAGATTAGAGGTGTAGAAGGTAATGAAACATGGGTAAGCAATGACACCATGTTTCAAGATGAAAATGGTGAATGGTATTATGAACGTATAGATGAGAATATAGACTTAAATGTCTTACGAGAAAATAAAGTAGTTGAATTAGAGAATTATCGTAATTATTTACGAAACACAGAAACCGCTTCTTATGACAATGATGAATTTCTAATACGTCAAGAAGACCAAAATAATATGAACACGTATTACTCAAAAGCTATTGCTATAAAAATGGGTGTTGTCCCATCAAACACATTTGTTATAATGTCAGCTACTAATACATCGCACACATTTACAGCAGATCAGATAATTGAATTATTTAATGCAATGTGTGTAAAGGTAGAAGAGATATATCAACGTCACTGGTATGCTCAGAATGTATTATTAGCAAATGCATCTACTGCTGATGAAATTAATGCGGTTCAAATTCCTTTAAGTCTTTAAATGATAACTCTAGTAGGGAATATTCCCTACTAGAGTTATGTATTGTTGTATTACAAAAAATAAACCACCCAACTACATATGTAATTAGGTGGTTATATATTTCTTATTTATTCTTCAGGTACCTCCATGCATGAAAGATTCTAATTGTACAGATGATTGGGCTCAACCACCATTCACGTAATAAGAATTTTATAGCTACTTTAGGATCTGCACCATTTTCAAATGCATATCTATCCGCTGCTATTTCTCCTATAGTGAAAGTAGTATAAGTACCTTCTCTAAGATGGTCTTCTATATTCCACCATAGCTTTCTGTTAGAAAAACCATCAGTAGCTTCATGGTGTCCGATTTCATGAAGCATCACGTATTCTAATACTTCAGATGACCAACCATCAACATCACATCCGACAATAATGTTCTTGTTTTCATCAGTAAGAACGATACCATCCAATAATAAACTACAATCTTTAAAACGTAATATATTGTAACCTTTGTAATTTTCTGTTAGGTATTTCTTTAGATTTAACAAATACCTAGTCTGCGGTGTTATGAATGTTACCTCACGATTCTTTTGCTTAATAAAAATAATCTTAAAAATCATCACAATCGCTGCTATGATGATAACTGGTAAATATACTATTACCGATACAATTTTACCTGTACTCATTTTAACTCCTTACTACCAAGTAAACTTCAAACGAATAATATAGATATAAATATTTTTTGACACGTAACGGATACACGATTAATGAATATTAAAATTATAGGAATAGACCCAGGTATACACAACTGTGGTGTAGCTTTATGTGAATATGATACAGATAGTAAAAAATTAATAGTAAAAGATTTCTTCACTATACATGCTAGTGAATTAGCTAGAAAATTTAATAAGAAAGATAGTATTACTTATGGAAGTATATTTTCTTTATTCTTACTAGAAAAAGAATTTGATACTATATTTAAAGAATATCAACCTGACTACATAGGCAGTGAAGATGCATTTTATAACCCTAGAACACCTAATGCATTTATAAGTTTAAAGAGCTGTATTAATAGTATTAAAAGAGTATTGTATAGTTATAGTAAAAAGCTTAACTTAATAGCACCAAAATTAGCTAAAGCTACCGTTATTAAAGCTACTGCTAATAAAAACGACATGATGACTGCAATAACAAAGTTGCCTGATTTAATTATCGAAAAAGATATTAGTAATATAGTAGAACATGAAGCTGATGCTATCGGGATAGCTTATACACTGTATAAAAGTATACTGTGTAAAAACTAAAATACACAATACTATTATTTGAGCATAGTGTAGATAATAGAACAAACGTTGACTATATTAATTATAGTGTTCTAGTTTTAGTATACACCCGAATCCCTAGCTAAAACAATCTACACGTGCTTACATAGTTCACATAAATTCCTTATTACTATTCGTTATGTTTGTTGCTACTACACCCATAGTGGTGTAGTAGCATATTTTGTATCATTATGAGAAGGGTAAATTATATGCATTATTTTATTGATTTTATTATAACCAAGCGGTGTAATCTTAATTGTAAATACTGTACATCTAGAGCAAGTATATGTACAACTGATTGTGAATATGATTTAACACAATTTAAACGTGATATTGACCATTTATTTGATATTGGTATGGATTTTACTCCTGTATTAATAGGTGGTGAACCTTTTTGTAACAAAAATATTTTTGAGTATGCTGAATACATACGTTCAAAAGATAAAGATATACCTATCGTTATATTTACTAATAGCAAATATTTGCTTACAGCTAGTGATGAGATATACAAGAAATTGCATACATTAAAAGCATCCCTGTGGATAACTGTGTATGGATTAGCAGGTATTGATTACAACAAAATATTCCAGAGATGTACTGCTAATAGTGTTATGTATCGAATAAACCACTATAACGAAAACATAAATATACTTAGTGTTTGTAAAGAGTCTCTACTTAGAAACCAAATGGGTATATATAAACTGTGTGAAAATAGTCCACAGAAGGATAATATGTTACGTAAATGTATGGTACCACACATGGATGATAAACCTATATGTGTACGTGTATTTAACGGTATACTTTATTATGCTGCCTGTTTACCTATGCTAGGTGATATAGATAAAAAATTTAATACTGACTTTAAATCTAAACTTATTGAAAATGAAGATTACATTTACGTAAAAAATATAACTACACCAGAGATATCTGTTAAAACAATTAAATTCTGTAAAGCACACTGTGTGTATTGTGGTAAAGCTACATGGACTAGATCTGATAGAAATAGAGAGGAATTTTTATATGAAACATAAGTGCATAGCAATAGCATCTTTTGATAAAGACTTTGTTAATCCTGCTAAAGTTTTTATTCACACATTTAAATATAATCACCCAGATATACCGATAAATATGTATATTCTAGACGATTACATACCTGATCAAGATATGCTGAATTTATATCCTGATGTAACTTTTAAGCATGTCAAAAATGATAGAGTAAAGCAATTCCTTACTGACAATAAAGATGAAATAAATATTACTTCGTTTAATGGGAATATGTATGATTCATCTAAACTTATATGCATGTTTAGTTATCTAGAAGCTGTAGATGAGTTAATAGCTGAGAATAAGTATGATGTAATTATCAAATCTGATTTAGATGTTATTTGGATAGATAGTATATATGACGAGATAAATAACTTTGTTGATTCTAATTTACCAATAGCGATGTCTAGAGAAGGTGTAAATCGTATACATCACGAAGCAAAGGATAAATTATTACACTATCCACATTTAGCTAACGGTGGATATTTCTGTGCTGGAATAACTTTATATAACGCACATGTATTAACTAATGGTGTATTAGATACTATATTTAACACCATGAAATCATACGGTATAAATAAGTTTGTTTATCTGGACCAAGATTCATTAGTATTATCTTACAAAGATAAATTTGTACTGAATGGCGTATATAATCATACATCTATGCCTACACCTAAAGGACAAGATGTGTATGTTATACATTATAATGTGTATGCTAAACCATTCGGTAAAGTAACTAAACAAACTGTTGGGTATTTACCCTTATCTCGTACATATAAATTATACCAACAAATAGCTGAAGCGATTAATTGTGATACAAAATTTATAACACTACTTAAAGATAATTTACAGAAATTATCAGAATTAACTAAACCTTATGACTCAGCTTCACCTGTTTTACAAATACTGAATATTAAACTAACTAATATGTTAAAAGGTTTGAGACATCGTGAGTAATTTATTGTATGAACATACCTATTTACAGAGGATTCAAAAGAATGAACGATTCACACGATATAGATATGCCTTATCATCCAGGCTGTAAACACAGATACATGGAACATTTGGATCATAATGCACTAATTAAACGTCTTAACGAAATAGCTGATGAAATATATAATTTAACTCAGCTATGTGGAGATTTAGAAACTAGACTAAGTGATCATAACACTGATACAGAAGCACATAGATATTTACGTGAACTTATCAATGCATCTACTAACAGACTAGCTACTGTAAAAGAAACTATAGATAATAGTTTATCTATTTTAGAGAATAAAGTAGATTCCAATTATAGTACACTTACTGCTGCAGACGGACAATTAGCTACTAGATTAGACAACATAGATACTGAAATAGCTAATATACGTACTACTATAGAAAGTACTACTCTGGATTTACAAGATAGTATTACTAGTACAGTAAACGGAAACAAACCTATAATTAAAAGTATAACTACAGACAATAGTGTAATACTAGCTGAATTACCATCTGAGCACGGTAAGTTTAGATATGGTACAGATGAAACTAAAACAGTAGTTACATATACAGCTGACAACAATTCAACTGGAATACCTAACTACACTGCTACGTTGTTAGATGAAAATGGTAATACATCATTTCCTGGTATTGTAACAACACCTACATTACGTGGTAATGCTGATACAGCTACTTTAGCTACTAAAGCAGATAAGTTAAATACTGCGATAACAATAGCTATAAAAGATGCTAGTGGTGAGAATCTAGGTTCTAGTGTAACTACTGATCTAAGTGGTAATATAACTTTAAAAGTACCATCTGTACTTAAAGATACCAATATAACAGGTACAGCCAATAAAGCACACAATGATGCTACTGGTGCAGATATAGTAGATACATATGTACATAAAACTAGTGTTAATGAAGAGATTAACGGTACTAAGACGTTTAATGATGTATTAAAAGGTAGTAATATTGAACCTAAAGTTCATACTGGTTCTAGATTAGGTAACACTACTGTACCGTATGAAAATGTGTATGCTACTAACATCACGTCTACAAATGCTAATATAGATAATATTACTGGTACTTTAACAGGTAATGCTTCTACCGCTACTAAACTAGCTACAGCTAGAAAAATCAACGGAACTGATTTTGATGGAACTACTGCTATAACTACATCTTCATGGGGTTCTGCAAGAAACATTTCAATCAGCGATGCAAGTAATACAAATACTGGTGCAGCAGTAGGTGCTAATGGTAGTTCTGATATTACATTAAGATTACCTAGTATTATAAGAGGTACTTTAACAGGTAATGCATCTACTGCTACTAAATTAGCTGTATCTAAGAAAATTAATAATACTTCTTTTGATGGTAGTAGTGATATCACTACAGCGATATGGGGTACTGCACGAGATATATCTATAACTGATAATACTGGTGAACATGTTGGTACAAAAGTAAGTGTTAATGGTAGTGCTAATGTTACATTGAAGTTACCTAGTAATATAACAGCTACTAATTTTTATGGGTTAGCATCTTCTGCTGCTAAACTGAATAATGCAGTTACTATCAACGGTACAGCATTTGACGGTACCTCTAATATAACAACTGCGGCATGGGGATATAGTAGAAACGTACAGATAACTGATAATGATTCGACTAACAGTGGAGCTATAACAGCAGTTAATGGTACTAATAATGTAACTTTAAAACTTCCTAGTACTATAAAAGCTACTTTAACCGGTAATGCTTCTACAGCTACTAAACTAGCTACAGCTAGAAAGATAAATAACACATCGTTCGACGGTACTGCTAATATAACAACAGTACAATGGGGTACAGCTAGAAATATAACTATAAGTGACGCATCTTCTACAAATACTGGTGCCTCAACTAGTGTTAACGGAAGTTCTGATATTACCTTAAAGTTACCTAGCACTATAAAAGGTACACTAACAGGTAACGCTGATACAGCTACTCAGTTCAGTGCTAACACTACTGTTGCATTAACAGGTGATGCTACAGGTACTTCTGCTGGTAGTAAGAAAGGCTGGTCAGTGCCTGTTACATTAGCTAACACAGGTGTTACAGCAGGTACTTATGGTCATAATACCACGAATACTAATATCCAAGCAAATACTGGTTCATTGGTGGTACCAACCATAACAGTAGATTCTAAAGGAAGAATAACCAGTATAAAAGATAATTCATGTACAATTAAAACACCAGTATATACTGCAGGAAGTGGTATCACTCTATCAAGTTCTAATGTGTTTAGTTTAGATAGTATATATAGCGGAGATAGAACACTTAAAATGGTTGTTGGTGGTAGATTTAGTAATAATAAAATACACTTATCTACACGAGATATTAAAATAAATACACAGGGAAGAATTACTGCTAATAATGTTAATACTGATATTGTTATAGATTTAAATTCTTTAGACGGTATATCTGTGTCATCTACATCTAAAACACTCTATTATAAAGGAAGTGGATCTTATACTAATGACTCAATGGTACCTGGATCAGAATTATATTCGACATTCGATGTAACTAAGGTTCCATATCTAAGTGGACAACAATCTGGTACATGGATAGCATCTGGAACAGGACATCTTGAAGAATCAATTATTTCAGATACAGGTAGTTCAGGTGGAGGATATAATGTTCTTAATATTTATTCACAATCATTCAGGAAACTTTCAATATAGAGGTAGTACATAATGAATTTAAAATTAGAAAATGCCAGATACACTAATGTACATGGTACGTTAGATGATAGACGTTATGGTACAAAAATGTTTGATATTGATGTTACTGATCTAGATGGTGTTATTAATGGTGGTAAAACATTTCCTTATACCTATTTAGATAATGGATCTGATGATGATAAAATAAAGTTAGCTATAAAAGAAAAACTATCTGAGATATCCATAGCTAATGGGTTATTGTGTCCTGATCCCATAGATTCATTAACAACGTACAAACGTGGTGTACAAAAAGATATCGATGAAGACTTTAAATTATATATCACTAAGTACGATGGTATCTTTTTCGACAGTGATCTATTTCCGTATGATCAAGATAGTATAAATGTACTGAATTCTATAATCTCATGTTACGATAGTCAACTAAGTAATGACACATTATCTACGGATAAAATATTGCATAGATTTATATCGAGTACTAATATTATTCACACATTAACGTATGAGCAATTAATTGACTTACGTAACTTAATGATATTACGCTACTCAGAAATTAAATTACATGCACGTGAACTTAAAGATAAAATAGAAAATGCAAATACTGTTGAAGAAGTTAAAGCAGTTGTATGGGATTTATGGGATATATAACCTTAGTTTATATTAAGGAACTTATATGAAAGTAGTAACAGGGGGATTAGGAGTAATCGGTATGGAGCTATGCAAACGATTACTCGAAACAGATGATGTATGTGTTATAGATAGTTTAGTTGGGTGTAATAGTAATAATAAAAATATACTATTACACTGTCCTAGATATGGACATGAATTACTTATTTTAGATGAAGATATATCTAATATATCTGATTTAGATATAGAATTTGATAAAGTATTTAATTTAGCATGTCCATCCTACTCTAACGTATATTTACAAGATCCTATATACACATTAAAAACATGTACAACTGGTATACTTAATATGGTTAGGTTATGCAGAAAACATAATGCTAAGTTGATACAAGTATCTGGTGCTGAAGTATACGGATCATCTAACATCAATCCTATACATGAGAATTATCCTGGATATGCTACATGCACAGGATTACATAGCTGTTATATAGAAGGTAAACGATGTTCTGAAACAATATTGGTGAACTCTGATATTCAGTTTAATATAGCTAGAGTGTTTAACGTATACGGAAAACATTATAGTGAAAATGATAATAGAGCTATACCAATGTTTATCAGAAATGCTAAAAACAATAGTCCTCTCGTAATACATGGTACTGGTAAGCATACTAGGGCATATACATATGTGGAGGATACTGTTAATGGTATATTATTGTTAGCAGAGAGCGATTATGAACTACCTGTAAATATAGGTAATCCATACACAGAAATAAGTACACTACAACTTGCTACACTGATTAAACAGTTAACATCAAGTAGTAGTTCTATTATCTTTACTGCTGATGAAATGACTGAAGCATTGTGGTGTAGACCAGATATAAGTATAGCTAAAACTATATTAGATTGGGAACCTAAAACTAGTTTACATGATGGACTAAAATTAATACTCTAAATTATCTAGTCTGAGCATAACGCTCAGACTAGATATCATTTATTGATTGTTTTTATTAGGCGGATTTTTAGGGAAAAAGTATTGCATCATTGACTGTACAGTACAACCTATGACCATACCACCTATAGTGTTGACTAATTGGACATTCTCTGGTGGTATAACGTAAAAGGTTATAGTGAACAAATAAACTATAGCGGATATAAGTAGGATTATTCCTAGTACTTTACTATATTGTGCTTTGGAGTATTCAACATTATATTTCTTTACTAATTCTCTTAATTCTCTGTGTCTTATAATAGACTCAGCTACATATTTATACAGTTCTTCACGGTGTTCTTTCTCATAACTGTGTAATTTATCTACATCAGTTTCTGTTATGTGGTACAGTTGCTGTATAGTAGTTAAATTAACACCAGTGTGACTCATTATGTCTGTTTTTAACATATTAATATTTTGCTCTTCGATAGAAGAGAATACTGCACCTAATAAATACAAATCTTTTTCAATTAATGCAGCTGTATAATCAGACCTTGTAGTAGTCATGCTTCACCATTCTTGTTACGAGTATTATTTAAATATCGTTTTTATTTTGTCTATAGCTGTTTCTTTGGCAGTTCTACTTTCATTAATGTGATTTATTAAAGTGTTATCGATACGATGTATATCACTTTCGTGTCTATCGATATCGTTAGATAAACTCTCTAATTTTTCTTCATGTGTACGTATAGTTCTACCAAATGTATAACTGATATAAGCAATAAAAAACGCACATATTAGCATTAGTAGTGTGGTTATCATTGATTCATACATAAGTAGTATTCCTATAGTAGTAGTCATCCTCTTGTATTAGAGGATGACTACATTAGTTCAATTTATTTAAATAAATTACACGAACATTAAGCCGAAGCAGTAGCCTCTTGTAATGCTACAAATTGAGCTGCAGTAGGAGCTTCTAAGAATACAGTATGATCGTACATAACTGCACCAGCTGCTTGAACGTTAGTGTAATCGCATCTGATAGCTGCTACGTCAATATCAAGTGATTCAACCTCAGCAATCTTAACCCATGCGCCTGCACCGCTTTCTGCTGTTGCATCCCAACCGTACATAGCTGCACCTTGTGTAACTGTTGTATCATCAGATGCATCGATAACGAATGCTAATGACTTCTTCTGCTCAGCAGAAAGAGCATCACGAGCAGTGATATCAGCAACATATGTTACACCAGCACGAACAGTATCAGGTAATGCTGTTAATAGAACCTTATGAGTAGTAGGATCGATGTAGTCAGATAAGTAAGACTCAACGATCTTACCGCTGCTAACTACGTTCAATGAACCATCATCAATCTTACCATTAGCACCATGAACTACAACACCACCAGCTGCTGCTACATATGTACCTGTACTTAATGCAGTAGATAATGCTGTCTTTTCAACAGATGTAAGGATCTGATCAACAAGCGGATCGATCTGTGCAAGAGTCTTAGTACCGTCAGTAAGATAAACCTTACCGTCAGATTTCTTAACTAAAATACCTGCAGGTAAAACTTTAGTTGCTAAAGATGTTTCTTCCGAAGAAGTAGTAAACAACATTGATGAAACACCCTTAACTGTATTTAACTTAGAAGATGAACCGGGAGTGATAGGCATAATCGTATCTCCTTTAATTAAATTGAATAAAATGTACCGAAATTTACGAATTACATAAACTTCATAGTATATACTATTTTACAACTGAGTGTTATGTATGTAATTTAATGAGGGTTACACATACCTCTAAGGAGTATGGTGTATGAAACATTTTATTATAACTGAATATTTATCAAATAAATTTGAGCTTACACTACATAACCCTAACAAACAAAATAATTCTACAGTATATAACTTGTTATATAAAGGATGGTGTCCTGTAGGTAGATGTGTTGAAACCACATCTCAATTTATTCTAATAATAGGATATTTTGCCTGCTATGTAGATAATCTATTTGGTGTTATTCGTTTAACTACTTCACAAGGTGAAACTATTGACGATAGTACCATATGGTGCTGGATAGTAGGCGCTATCCAACGACCTGTACACGATGAAGTCTAATACTAACTATACTAGGGTTAGGATAAAAACCTAACCCTAGTATATTTTACACCACCTACGGAGTTTATCATGTCGTATATTGAGATTGTGATTAACAGTAACTGTGACCTGAACTGTATGTACTGTAACCGGCATGCTAGTATCTGTCCTCCTGATGACATTTATGATCCAGATGATGTTTATAATGATTTACTGCATTTACAGCAGTTAGGGCATAGATTTTCTCATGTATGTTTAACTGGCGGTGAACCAACTATTAACCCTTACCTGTTTGAGTATATAACCCGTATACGTAGTATAGTACCATGGTTAAGTATCTTCACTAACGGTAAGTATCTAGCGCATGCTCCGGATGAAGTACTAAATAAACTTAAGCAGTATAAAGTTACTTTAACTGTATCTGTTTATCCTGCTAATATAGCGTATGATACACTATTTACCCGTTTAGACAGTAAGCATATACAGTATACTAAGTATAGTGCCGTACAGGGTAAGCGCTATGGTGATGGTACTAAGAAGTACATGATGCGTAAAATACTGTTATCAGAAACAGTACAGCCATTAACCTTTGAAGAGTGTTATGCTCGTCTGCATAACTGTTGTGAATTGCAGCATGGTATCCTCTATAAGTGTAGTGTTATGTGTAACCTTAAGCATATTGATGCTAAGTATGATACGCATTTCAATAAGTTACTTGTTGAAGGTGAAGATTACATTAATGTCAGAACCTTAACTGCTCATAGTACCGATATACAACGCTGCACTAGCCGTATACCAGATACTAGTATATTACCATTCTGTAAACACTGTAGTGCTGGATATGATCATGGTATACGTGGTACATATACTAAATGGGAGCCATCACGTAGAGATAGAATTGAATTTATTCAGGAGTAACTAATGAAGTTTATTGGTATAACGATAACTGATTTAAGCCCACAATATAAAGAAATGACAGAGAAGTCTATTAAGTCATTTCTCAAGTTTCATGATACTAAGTTACTAGTGTATGTTATCGGCGATAAAGAGTTAGAGTTAACTGATAGTAGAATAGAAGTTATACATTTACCTGTACAAGAGTATACCGTTTTTAAATCACATATTCTGGTAGATACTTATGCTAATATAACAGATATACTTATCGCTAAGTTACTGTGTTTAACGAATAAAGATAACTGTGTCTTTTTTGAGAATGATGTCTTCTTCTTACGTAGTCTGAATGAGATTTGGCATAGTTTGCTATCTGGAATAACTGGTACTGCTACCTGTATTAATAAACAGAAGAACCAATACGGTATTAACAGTGGGCTACTATGTGTTAAGAACTATGAACTGAATTATACCCTAGGTGACATCTATGAGTTCTTCAGCAATAAACAGTTATGTCATCCTTGTGATCAGTTCCTTACCTGGTATCTAGGTAAACACCTGCAGCATCACTTAAATGCATTGAGCCTCATTGTACCGTTATATGCTTATAAAAAAGATGTTGGTATACTTAATGATGTATATAGTGTACATTATGCAGGTGCTAATAAGATCTATACCGCTAACTATAAACCTAACTCCTTCATGCAGTACTTAGAACGTAAACTTGATACTATCGTACAATAGTAAATATACCCTACTCTATACAGAGTAGGGTATACTGTATTATGCTTTTGTTATACTATCTACATGTTCAGTAAAATCAGCACTTAGTATATGCTTAATACTAGTATACTCAGTTAACCACAAGTTAGCCATAAACCGTGCATGTGAAGGCATAGACCTTAATGGGTATGACCATGGTACATACGCACCATAAAAATGTTGTATGCGAGCATGCTCAGTAAAATTATCATACCTCGAGTTATAGATAATTGGCAGTACTGCTTTGCTAGGATATGCTACTCTGATGAACTGCTCATCAGCATACCCTAGGTATACTTTATCATTAGCTGTATAAGCAGTATCCAGATACTGTTCATAGTTCTCGAGTACATTCTCATGCTTATTCCGTAGTAGAATCACACCAGCATTGTACTCTAAGTTCTTTACCGGAACATAATGTGTTTTAGGATTACCTGCTACATCTTGTCTAGGTAAATACTTAACTATATCGTCAATATCAGCAGTAACTAAAGTATCAGCATCTAACCAGAGAAAGTAATCTTCCAGTACAGATTGACTGAAAATCTTAAACTTACAGCTGGTACAGTCTAGTATGTCAGTATACTTATTCTTATTATTGGTAGTATACTTACAGTGATAGTCAACCCGATGTAAAACAATATTTGGATGGTCTAAACCAAAATGGTATCCCATATCCTCATACTGCGCATCAGTAAAATTGAGGCAGTATATATGTAGTTGATATGCACTATGTTTAACAAAAGAAGATGCCATCACCTTCACTATATTCTCATATATACCCGGGGTAATAGCAGTCGCTGCGTAAATAGTTTTAGCCATTTACTGTACCTCTTAATTACTAATTGACCAGCCATTAGCAGCACTGACTTCAATAAGGTTATAGAAATAGTCATTATCCTCGTATGAGTATAACAATGTTGCAGTCTTAGCACCATCAGTTATCGTAATAAGTACTGGGTTATTCTCATTACGACCCACTGTAACGTTATACATCGGATCATCATAATTAAAACCAGCTACACCTATATTGACATTGTCGTATGCTCTATTTAGTGTTAAGGTTACTGATAAAGGTTTCATACGAATTCTGTATTGGTGAATCAATCACTTCCTCTGCTGGTGTGTCAGGTGTAACTGGTTCGTCATCCGCAGCTTCACCTATAACTAATTCATCTAATACCTGATGTATCGTATCTTGTGTAAGTCCTACTGAAATAGGGTGATCGTACATTATACTACTAACATTTTGAACTGCTTCATATGTAACATCTAAATCAGTTGGTATAAGAAGATTAGTCCATCTACTATTGTAGTAGTAATATAAACCATTACCTGTTATTAAACCACTAGGATCTTCAGATGCATCTAATACTACAACTAACTTCTTTCTGTCATCTATAGATAATGTACTTAATACACTATATGTAGCTACAACGATAACACCTTTCTTAACGTCATCAGGTAATTTAGTATACTTAATTAAACCACTATCTACAAATTCACTTAGATACTGTTCTTTAAGTTTACCTGATTCTATTATACCTAATGAAGCATCATCTATTTTTCCTGAATTATTATGTACTACTACACCGCCATTACTGATACGGTAATTTCCTGTAGAAAATGCATTATCAAGTGCTGTCTTTTCTGCAGCATTTAATACCTGATCAGCAATAGGTCTTAAATTTCTTACCGCAGAATCACCATCTGTTATATAAAGAATATCATCAGACTTCTTTACTAATATACCTTCAGGTAGTACTGTATTAGCATATTGATTTTCAGTAGTTACTGTAAGAGATAAAATCGATATAATACCTGATAATCTATTTAACTTTTTACTTGTACTCATCAATAACTCCTATGACTAGTACCCTAGTATTTCATGAATTCTATCTATAGTACCTGAAGTTAGATGCTGTAAGATTTTATATAAATCTTTATATCTTACATATTCAGATGCATGTTTATTTACTTTAGCTATATAGCTATTATCTTCTATATAAGCATTAACATCTACTTCATCTAACCATGTTGAATTACTTAACATTACAGGTATAGTCCATGTATCATTAACAATTAAATTCAGTGTATCGTTTAATAACACATCAGGTACATCTACATATGTACCAGTATTGTCATTATTGATTGTTAATGGAACATTTTCTATAACTGTACTTCCAGGGATATTGCCTATCGTAGTTATAGAGTAATTACCAGTAGTACCAGTTAGTTCGTATATATTTCCTCTATCAGCAAGTGTAAATGGTGTATCAAACGCTGTGTAATCACCATCAGAGTTCTGACATAACTGGAAAAATTGATTAGTTAAATCAGGATTAGTAGTTAATACATTACTGAAATCCCATTCATAATAACCACTATCACCTACGAATATCTCATCACCAGGCCAAGTATTGGAAGGAGTAGAATAATAATAAAGATAACATTTTGACCAGTTATCTGGGATTTTAAAATAGAGTTTAGTTGACGGTGTAGTTAAATCTTCAGTAACTCTACTATATTTAACTGAAGATATCGTATCGTTATATATCAAATATAATTTCATGGTTAATATCCCTTTAACTATATAAACTAGTAATAACCTCATCTAACTCATAAGACTGTAATTGGGTATTATTACCTATAGATTGCAATAATCTTCTATCTTCTTCAGTTAAATGGATTTCATTATTAGTTGTATGGTCAGAAATAGATGTTTCAACATTACTTAATTCAGTTTTAGTAGCATATGTATTAGCTAAATCAGATACTTCATCTTTAGTAGCGTATGTATCTCCAACATTATTTACATGTTCTGTTAATTCATCTTTAGTAGCATACGTATTACTAATTGAGGTAGATAGTGTATCTAGATTATCATTAGTAGCATATCCATCAACTTCTGCTTTAGTAGCATATATACTACCGATACCATTTATTTGTTCATTTAGTTCTTCTTTAGTAGCATATGTATCAGAGATAGTAGATGCACTAACATGGATAGATTCATCATTAGCATGTTGGTTAAGTTGTTCGGATGTAGCAAATGCACTAGTGTCTATACCTGAAACTGCGGTTAATTCATCTTTAGTAGCATAGGTACTGGCTATAGTTGCAGCTGATACATGTAAATCAGCATTATTTATATGCGACTCTAGGTTAGTTGATATATCATCAACTACACGAGATAATCTATTAACATTTACTGTTGCATCATTTAACTGTTCTGTTAATTCTGGTGTAATATGAATAGTGTTATCAGTTATATGCTGATTTAAGTAGTTAGCTACTTCATCAGTAACTGATGGTAATGCAGATAACTGAGTTACACCATCAGTAATGTATAATAAACCCGTTGATTCTTTCTTAAAAATTAGATTGGCTTTAAATATTTTATTACTATATTCTGTTTCTAAACCGATAGTTAGAGGAATAATCTCTGTAACACCTACTACAGCGTTTAATCGGCTATTGGATCCTACGTAAGTCATGATTAACCTCCCTACGTTGTTAAACTCATAGCATAAAAAAATAACAACCTCTAGACTATATAGTCTAGAGGCCGATTAAATTAATAGCATATTAATCTTCTATTATATACGTCGCACATTGGTGATACGTATGTAACATCTCCTTTAGATAATTTTAAATTCTCTGGAGTAGCATCTATAACTTCATCAGTAACATTATCACGTACCCCTAGTGTAATTCGTTTACCATTATCCATTTTATATAGTACTGTATACTCAGGCATTGCTGCATCAAATATAAGTTTAATACACAACAATGTTAATATTACACACAATATAAATAGAAAAATTGTTTCTAAGGTTTTCATCTTCTGATTCCCCTTTTACGATCCATGTCTATCAATTTGTCTCTGGAACATTTAGCCAACGTATCACAACGTTCGTTGTAAACTGAACCATTATGTCCTTTCACCCAGATAGCTTTAACACTATGTTTATTTTTGATTACTTCGATGAATCTTTTCCATAGATCAAGATTTTTAACAGGAGTAGATGATTTAGTTATCCAATTATTATCTCTCCAATGAAAGATATTTTCTATGCCAGATACTACATATTGACTGTCTGTATATACTACAACGTCAACATTGTCTTGTATTCTGTTTAAGGATTCTACTACTGCTGTTAATTCCATCTTGTTGTTAGTGGTTTCTCTGCTATTACCACACAACTCAATTATACTGTTCTTACCCAGTATTATTGCACCCCATCCTCCGTAACCATGATTGTCACAACTACCGTCAGTATATATAGATACCTCCGGTATACTTAATCGTTTGAAAATACCCATTATCCACCTCTTAACGTTATAAGTAAATGTATTATTTAGGATGCCTGTATCCTTTCCAATATCCATCTAGACCCTTACTGTTAATATACTCTCGTGCTAATTTAGAACAACAACTGCCTATACGTAAATCATATATAAACTGACGACTTACATTATACTTTCTGCCTATCTCACTGTTGCTCATATCAGTATAAATAAAGTCATCATAAATGTTAAATATAGTATCTTTATCTAACACTTTAACACCAGGACTATGCTTAGGCCAAGTATACTTATCAGTTCTATATCTAGGTGATACACTTCGTCGTATCTGACTTACACTAGCAACAGGGATACCAGTTTCTCTACTGATGTCAATATTTGAATAACCTTCTTCTAGAAGCTGCCAAATACGTTCAAGTACATGATCAGCTATAGTAGTTGGCATAAGACCATTTATAGAGGCATGTTCAATATTACCTTTTTGTGTCGTCCATTCTAGATTATCCCAACGATTATTAAGTTTATCACCATCAAGGTGATTAACTACTAAACTTTCTTCTGTTAGTCTTTGATCTGATAAATCCTTAGGTATACTTACAAAATGCTGTGCCACTAATCTATGTACTCTAACACGGTGTAAGGAACCTAGATCTGCATATCTATAACCATTACTCTTAACATATCCATTAACCTTGGTCATAACCTCAGTGTTCCAGACATCACCAAAACGAGTGACGTAATAACTAAAACCGTTATTCGTTTTATAAATAGTTTTAGCTTTATCCAAATTGGATATACTGAAAAATTCTTTACATCTACGGATAGTATTAGCATAAGTATTATTTTGCCACAAAGATTCATCTACATTATACCACGCACAGCCTACTAAGACATCTGTTCGTATAACTCGCTCAATTGGATTTCCTAAGACATCGTCCTTTATTATTCTCCATTTATTACTACCTACGCGCTCCGCTTTACAGCATTCCGCTATACCTGGTATGCTGTACATATACAACCTCACCTTCAAGGTTAACTTCGAACATATGGTATCCAATATTAGCTAGTGAGGCGCACCCTTCTCTACGACTATTTGGTCTTTCTAATATTTCCATCTTTTACTCCTAAGTAAATTTAAATTGCACTAATATACTAAATCGACTATATAGTCGATTTAGTAATAAATTAATAACATATTAGTTTTCTAAACATCTAATGCTTCAAAAATGGTTCCGGACCATGGAGTAAAAGATACGCAATTTAATTTCCAATGTTCATATGCCTTATCCTGCTGAGGGATGTTACCTGGAGCTCTAGGATCTACGACTGAATAGTAATAGTCTTTAAGCTGCTCATCAGTAACCATTCCAATACTTGGGTCATATGGTATTGTATATACAAGAATAAGCTTTGATGGATCACTGTAAATGTATGCATTTCCACACAGTACGTTAGGACATACTGCCTCATTTACAGGATTCTCACAGATGTCATTAAGATCATCTATGTTGCTTAATCCACATATTTTCCAATTTCCCTCCCAGTCTTGTTCAAAACCGAGTTGTACTTTAGCAATAACTGGTGCACCACATATTGGACACGATTTCATAACTATTCCTTATATATTCTAATATACGGTTCCATATTTACAACTTGTTTTTTAGATAACGTTATATCCCCAGTAGGGATTAATGGTTTTAAATATGGTACCAACTCAAATGTTACATTATCATCAGTTATGTTACTTGCTATCATAGGTAGAGTAATATTAGCTAATCCTTCAACATCATCACGTTTTTCAAAGGTGAATAAATCATTAGAATGAGCTTTATTAATCATATCTACTACAGTAGAATACATACCTGACATTAATATAATATCACCGTCTCGAATATCAGACATATTCGAGGAGAGTTTAGTTAAGTCTAATGCGGACATCATTTCAGTGATAGTGTTCAATGTTGATAATACCCATACAGGTAAATCCATACGAACATATAACACTCTATATTTACTAGGATTAGCATCTAAATAAAGTAAATTAGGTGCATCACCATTAAAAGTTTTTCTACACTTCATCCATGCAAATATTTGTACCATTTGTTTGAAATAATCATTTTCAGAAATATCATCAAACAAAGCCATGAACATATAAGGTACATTATCATGTTCAAGTTTAGGTAACTCAATATCCTGAGGTGTATTCTTTTTAAGTAAAATTTGTAAATCACACATTATCATAACAAACTCTCCTATTAGTAATATATAGACATAAATACATTGACCTATTGTGTATAAGGTAATGCTTTATTAGCTTCTTCACTAGACACCCATCCATAAACATCTGAGAACAACTCTGGTCTAGATGACATTTTACCACCATCTGCACCTATGTTAAGACCTAATGATTTCATTATCAGATATAACGGACTAGATTGACTGTATATGATGTTTCTAACTTGCATAGCCTTTCTTAATACAACAGGTACTTCTTTAAGCATTGAATTTATAGGTATTTGATTAATATCTTTTCCTTTAAATGCTACTAATGCTTGTTTTAATCTATCTGCAGTATCAGGTTCTACTTTTTCTAAATACTCAATATATTTAGGATCAGCTAAATTCTTTACCGGAACAGCATATGTCTTAGTCGGTATAAGAATTGATCCGTACTTAGGTGCAAACACTGATTCCCATATCTGATAATTAAAGTATATACTCTTGTTAGGATCTTTATACTCATTAGCAGGACGTACACTCTTAATAGCCAAATAAGTAGTACCGCCATTCTGTAAATTATCTAAAATCAAACGTTCATATCTTAACACATCTAATATTTTCTTACGAGGATCTATATTACCATCATTAGTAATAGTATCGATTATATCCTGTATAAACCATTGCGTATATGCTGTTGTACTAGGACTAAATGTAGAACCACGTAAGTTAACACCTTTAATATCTAATTTAGGATTAGCAAATACTACACCTTCCTGTATCTTTAATATAGATGCATAATTCTTCTTAGCTGCTGTAGATATTTGTACCGGCATCATGAATTCATTCTTCATGTTCATCGTTAACAAATCTTTACCACAACAACCTATTTTCTTACTAACTTGATATTGTAAATATATAGTACTCTTAGTTAAGAAGAACACTATTAAAGCATTAATAGCATATGCTCTATCGTTAATAGCTAAACTACCAGTATACCACTCTACCCAATGCTGAGTACTAAAAATAATACTATCTGTATCACTTAAAGTAATAGCATCACGATACATAAATTTATGCTCTGGTACTCTAGGTATACCAACATCATGTAACATAAATACATTAAATATATCTTCAATCTGAGCTAGTTTATGTTGCATATGTTTACTGATAGCTATAAACTTCTGTACTATTTCTGGGTGTGCTTCATTAACACCTTGTTCTGGTTGAGGACTTAAACAATCATAAACAGATATATTGTTACCTTTCTTATTTCTAGGTAGCATATGGTTATATACTGTACTTATAACGGTAATTAAATCGCCATCTACTTTATTTATCTCATCTAAGCTATACTCTTGACTATAATCTATACTAGTATCAGTTAAGAAATCATCTAACCACGGTCTAAAGAAACTCTCATTAGCTTGTATAAACTGTTTAAAGTTACTCATGTAGTATATAAACGTAAGTACACCTTGATCTAATTTAGATACTACATCTCTTATCTTTTCTTTATTATCTTCTGGTGTATTTTTATTATACCTATATAACTTATCGAACAAAAAATTAGTAACATCATCTACATTAGGTAAATATAACGGTACTGTTGAACTGTTACATACAGATATTACGTATTCGTTTTTAGGGCCTAACCGTATACAATTAACTATATGGTTAATAATCTGTTCTACAGTAGTAAAATAGAAATTACCTTCTAAGAATCTCTCAGCATGTGCATATGAATTCATTACAAAGAATCTACAGATACTTGTAATAGAATTATAGTTAGCAGGTGAACTTAAAAAGTTACCATTACAACCCATCGCACCTGATGTTGAGTTCATATTAATCTTAACTGTTGCCTGCTGATTGTTATATACTCTAGCACCAGTAGCATCACCTATTTTCTTAGCTTTAAGCATTAACTTCTTTTTAGCTTTTCTTTTAGCACCATCTTTGTTAATCTTGTTAGTTAAGAATGAAGTTAACTTATTAGTAGTTTCGTATATCGAACAGAATGGACTCATGATCTTATCATTATACACTGAGCCAAACTTAAGTATATCCATGTTAGGAACTTCTACTAAGTTACCATAACTTCTCTTACGTGGATTAGGACTAGATGGGTCAGTAGCTTGTACCATCTTTACTGTTGGATATATCTTTCCATATTTCTTAACTGCTTCTTCTACTGTTAAGCCTTCGTCTATTGCTTTCTTATTATTAACCTTTAACTTATTAATTCTGTCTCTTACTACCTGTTTAATACTATCTCGTAAAGTATTCTCATCTTTATCCGGATGTTTTAATCTTAGATATGCTACCATATTTTCGATATATGCATTTATAGCAGTATCTCGTTTAAATGGTGTAGCAGGTAAATCTACATCAAACATAGTTAAACTCCTATCATTATTCAAGATAATGGGATACGTATCTAAAAAAATAAGAGCGTATCATACTAAGTAGCATGTACTTAGTATGATATAGAAGTTATTTATATATCTTTATGCACATGTCGGATTCGTGTATACCGAAGCATTTAGTGATCATTCTTTTGAAATTGCTGATGAGCACAGCTAGATCATTATCTGTACGGATTATTCCGTTGTAAGTAGCTTTTGTGTTTAATTCTGTTAAATATACTAGCATTTTAGAGCTCCTTATAATTAGCGAAAGACATTGATAAATAGTTGCTGTATTTATCAATTTAGTAATATATATTTTCAGAATTAATGAAGATAATAAATACTTTTAGTACTGTGCTAGCATTGCGCTAGCACAGTACGCTATTGTTTTATTTTTTAAGGTAAGGCGCCTGAAAACTAACACCATAGGTGTAATATATAGATATAACTTATTCGACATTACTAGCCCCCATAAACAAAAAAGAAACCCACATGTGTGGTAAAGAAAACTTGATGTTTTACTTTGAATGACTCCTATTAAGAACTAGAACTTGTTACGGTTGATGCGGTCAAGCATCTTGAACACCTGCTCCTGCAGGCTCCTCAGTCCCGCAATTACGGCCTTATTATGGTTATTCTGAGCCTTGCGGTCGGCCTCATAGGTCTTACGCAAATGTTCAAAGCGGTCAGACTGCTGATTACGGAGCTGCTCATTCTCCAACTTGATGTGGTCAACCAGAGCTGCACCCAGATTCTGGTATACAGGGTCATTGATGAGAACCATAGCTTCTTCAGCGTTGCATGAAAACTCAAAGTTGATATCTGCACGACCGAGGGCTTTGATGTTAAGTTTGATTTCCATTTTAAACTCCTTTTTGTTCTGGAAATCAGTGAAAGGTTTTAGGTTATTCATCTAACACCGTTAGATATAGAACACAGAGACCTTTCATAACTCTATGTTCACATGAATAATATAGAAATGAAACCAAATGAACTACACACATCTACTACACCCTAGGGTGTAGTAGATGCATGGTATATGGTTTTTAATTTATCTTCTCTTAGCTATCTTAACAGCAACCCAGTTAGGGAAATCATCTGTCTTAAATATGTTTCTTATAATTTCAATAGAGATAGTTTTCTTAGTAGCAGTTCCTCTAGCAAGTTCCATCATAACTGCATAAAAAATACGAACCTTATGATGTACTGTTATATCTAATTCAGTTATATTCTTAAGAGCATTGTTCTCTTGTAAAAGTTCATCATCACGATGATTAACAAAGAAAGTTAATACAGCATCTAACACTTCTCTGGTAGGCTGTTTACTTATACCATCTACTACTTTAGCTAATGATTGTATACGTTCACTATTACCAGTTCTAGGATTAATATACTTATCTAAACTAGTGATAATAGTATCTTTAATCTTAGCAGCTAATCTAGTTTGTCTATCTACAGGTGTATTAAGTCTTCTTACACTACCCTGTTCACTTATAGCTTGTTGAATATTTTCTTCTTGTCTAGCTACAGCATTAGCTACAACAGTATTATCTACTGTAGTAGTATTAGTTGGTGTAGTAAAGTTATTAGCTTGTTCTGCTACATTATTAATTTTGGAGTTAACTAGAGATGACATATCTCTAGATGATAGTTTATTCTTTTTCATACTAAGTTATCTACCTCTATAACGTTATAAGTAAATCATATTATTTAGGTGGATTGTATCCTTTCCAGTAACCATCTAAACCCTTATAGTTAATATATTCACATGCTAAATTAGAATAAGATCGTCCTATACGTAAATCAGCTATAGACTGATGACTAACATTATACTTTCTACCTATTTCACAGTTGTTCTTATCAGTATAAGTAAATTCATCATATATACTGTATATAGTTGCTTTATCTAGTTTAGTACGCTTCTCCTGCTTACGTGGTAATTTTCTAGTAATAAGATCTCTACATGTACCTATAAGGGTAATCACTGGGCGTTTGCTGTTAAATCCTAGCTTATCAGCTATAGCTTGATAAGACATACCTTGATTAAACAGTTTAACACACTTAATGGCTAACTCATCACGAAGTTCTTTTTCTCTCACATCAGCGCTATGCTTAGACCACGTATATTTATTTGTTCTATATCTAGGAGATACACCTTGACGTATATTACTCACAGTAGGAGCAGGAACACCTGTTTCCTTACTTATGTTAATATCGGAATATCCTGCTTGTAAATACTGCCAAATACACTCAAGTAAATGATCATCTATAGTAGTGGACATAAGACCATTTGTAGATGCATGTACCATATTGTCTTTGCGTGTAGTCCATTCTAAATTATCCCAATTATTGTTCAGTTTATTTCCATCAATGTGATTAACCTCTAAATTTTCTTCTGTTAACCCTTGAGCTAATAAATCTTCTGGTACACTTACAAAGTGATGTGCTACTAATCTATGTACTTTAATATTATGTACGGAACCTAGCCTTACATGTCTATAGCCACTATTACTAATACAAATACCTAATTTATACATAGTTTCAGTGTTCCATACTTCACCGTATCTAGTAACATAATAGTAAAAACCGTTATTCGTCTGATAAATGGTTTTAGCAATGTCACGTTTATCTATCGTGAAAAATTCTTTACATCTACGGATAGTATCCGCATAGGTACTATTTTCCCATAAAGATTCATCTACATTCCACCAAGCACAGCCTACTAGTACATCAGGACGCATGATTCTAGTTATCTTATTACCGTTATTATCGTAGCGATAAATTTTCCATTTATTACGGACACGTTCCACTTTACAATGTTTCGATGTACTTGGTATACCGTACTTATATACCTCACCATCGAGATTCACTTCGAACATACCATAACCGATATAAACTAAAGATGAGCACCCTGCTCTACTACTGTTTGGTCTTTCTAATATTTCCATTTTTACTCCTATGTATTTAAGTATAAATATCTATTCAATACATAGTTGTATGCAGTGATTTATTACAAGCGTGCAGTAATCGATTACTATTCTATTATAAAATCCTGTATATTCTGGACTTTATGTATATTAACAGATGACTGATGCATCCCCTTCATAGCCACTGTTACCATAACGTCAGCAATAGCTAATGATTGCATACCGATATTCTCAAGTCTACTGTTGCGTATAATCTCATCGCAACATCTGTAACAAATACCGTCTTTACATTCACAATACATAGGACTACGCATAGTTATCTTCTTACCTACATAGTTATCAATATTATCAGTAGTAAGTACTGTACCATCAGTTAAATATCTTCCGATAAATAACTTCTTACGTTTTTCTTCTAATACAAAGGTATATCCTCTTTTAGTACCACAGTCTTCTTTAGTTATACGTATATCTTGGAAAGCTCTGGTTATGAATTTAGACTCAGCACCACCAGCTGCTGTAGATTTACCACGTTCATATGAACCTCTACGTATTTCATTAGCTACTGCCGGTATATCTTCAATTTGATAACCACCATCCATATTACTTTTAACAGTAACCATTTTACTTGTATCTTTACTGAAATCAGACATAAGGCCAACCATGATGTACATCTTCTTACGTTGTTCTTTGTATGCTTTACCACCAACTGCTTGGAAAAATGGTTCAGATACATCACCTTTGATGTAAGCTTTATCCATGGCTATAAGTTCATCTTCTATCTTAGACATAATGATTGGATCATCTAAGTTATCTTTATATTTGTCTAATAGTTCTTGCTTTCTTTTAGCTATAGCTGGATCAGTACCTAATGCTCTTTCAGATAATGTTTGTATAGTTATAGATCCATCTTCACCGAACCAAAAAGCATTGTTGATATACTTATTATATTCTTGCCTTGTTGTTTTATTATTAACTACTAATTTCTGTACTTCTTTATCTGCTACACCAGCAGAGATAAGACCATTGATGTATGGTATTTTATCGTTAAATGGATCTACAAACAATAGATAGTTAATAAAGAATTTACCTACGTCTGTTAACATAGATGGTCCTTTATAATTAGCTATCATACCGTCTTCTATGTAGAACTTTTCCTGCATATTAAATACAGGTATTGAACTGTCATCAGTTAGTTTGATTAATAGTAAGGTAGTATCATCTATTTTAGTTACACCGTAAGTATAATGCTTATCTAAAGGTTCTGATTTTTGTAAATCATACAAATCTGTTTTATTATCTTTAGCTATATGTACTATTGGGTAATCCTCAAACTGAGCTACTATTTCGTAATGCATAGTAGCTTTAATGAAATTCTCTCCTATAAGCTCTTTAGGTATAGATGAGATTATAGGTCTTTCTGAAATTGTAAAAAATGAAAGTAACCCATGTCTGGTTAATGTACGTGAGATATTTTCTACATAGAAAAAATATTTCGGATCCTTTATATCTGGAAAATTTACTTTAGTGTATTCTGCCATTTGGTTTATTCTCCTTGTACTACTGGATCTTTAGCCATAAGTGGTTGTAGTTCTTGTACCATTTTGTTAGCTAGTTGTTTATGAGTATCACTTAGTATAGATGATAATTGCTGTAACATGTTGTCTACTTCTTCTTTAAACTCTTCTGGAGAAGTGTTAGGCTCTACATGGTGTACTACTAGTAGTATAAGATTATCTATAGTGAATCTTTGTTTAGTTGGGTTGTCTGTTAACCAGTATTCTGCATGATGTGGTGAGTTACTATGATGTATATCCATGTATTTCTTTTTAGTAGCATACATATTAGTAGGTACATTATCTTTATCTATGATTGAATATATTGCTATAGTGTCTGGTAGTATTTTATCTCTATCATAATCTTTTAACAACTTAGCTATTTTAGCCATATCTACTTGATCATGTAGGTTAAGTAGATCTATAGTAGTATAAGTATAACGATAAGCTAAATGTCTTAATGTTGCTATATGCTTAGTATACTTTTCTTCTAGTGATATATCTCGTACGATGATAGCATCAGGATCTTCGATAGCTGATACTATATTTTTAATATATTCCACGAATGTCTGTGTTGTGTATGTATTCTGTAATATATAAGACATCTCTGACAATTCGTAGTCATGTGCTTTAATATTAATTATATTAACTAAATCTTCTAATAGATTAAGTTTTTGATCTTCAGTATCTAGATATTTAGCTACTGCTTCTTTAGTGTCTGTTGCTTGTAGTAGTTTAGCGAAATATGGTTTATCTACAAACTTACGGATTAAATACACATAACCACATGTGTATATATCTTGTATAAGTGTATCTGTATCCATCGCTATGTGTACACCTATACTACGTAGTTCATCTATGACAATAGAGTAACATAGACCCAGTATATCTTTAGCTGAGTATGTATCTACTAACTCACCATCTTCAGCATAGTCTAATTTATACAATTCTCTAGCGAGATAATCATCTACTGTTGGTGATATATCTCTTAAAAGTGAAAAATGTTTAGGTAATTCCATGTAAAACATAATGTAACCTCTTATACATAAGTTTATCATCTTATACATACAAAAAATATACTACACACCATTACAGGTGTGTAGTATATATACATATATTAAGGAGACAGTGAGAATTACAAATTGTAGTCGATTACCTTGATACTTTTAATTGTTCTCTTTTCAGGAGGTATAGCTTTAGAGAACAACTTTTTATACCAGGGTTTATTTTTAGCACGCATAGTCCATACGGCTATATCGGACTCATCTTTGAGTAATTTCTTCTCATAAATATACTCATTTGTATCTGCGATTATATTTGTTTTAATATAAGATACAGCATGTCTAGCCATTTTATCTCGGATAAAAGACTTGTTAACTGCATCTAGCGCACATGCATAATTAACTCCACTAGATAATGCACATATTACTTCATATCGATATGAGTTTTCTACATTCTTAATAATAAATCTAAAACGTTCTTGTTTAGCATCATATCTCAACGTTATAACCCAAACAGTAGAACATACATCACATAATCCCATCAGCAGTACGTATACTTTACGCACAAATGATCCGATAGAAATAACTTCTCTATTATCGAATAATGTATTAAATACATGTAATATTGCACTATCTACGGAGGTATTACCAGTAGTAGTTACTGTCGTCAAATTACTTAAGCTAGCCATTATACGATCTCCATCTATTCTAATATATACAATGTTCGTACTTGTGTATGACGTTTTAATCTTTTAGCTATGTTGCTTGATTTATTAAGATCAATAAGCTGATTAAGTTTACCATCTGCGAAGATAGTATTAATATTCTTAATAATCAAAAACTCTATAGCTATAGATTTTGTACATGATGACGGTATGTTTAAACACACTTCTTTATTACGTATGTTGTATACACCTAGGATAATTAATTCTCCAGTTGGTACTGTAGCTAAATTACCTGTAATTCCATCATGTAAAATCAGACTCATACGTAACGTATTAGGTTCACTAGTATGCATGAAGAATACTACAGCATTTTTGCTAGTGTTAGGTAATGCGTATACGATGTCTGTTTTAGCCCCACAAGACACAGTCTTACGTATACTGTAATCAGTATACACCTCTTTAGTAATCTTACCGTCACGATGAATCGCATAGAAATTCTTGCTTATCGGGAAAATATTCCAACCTACACTATTGTCGGGTATTTCTCTTTCTATGACAGCAGTATTACCATTCTTGTTTATCACCAAAGTTAATCCATTACTGTTAGTAGGACAACATACTACATTCGTACAAGTTATTTCCCTTGAAGGATTAACCATAGGAATTAGTCTGTTACCTCTAACAATAAACCTATTTTCATTTCTAGAGTAGAAATGTATAGATTTTGTAATGGTACCCCATCCACGGCTACTGAGTATATTAATCATATCGTTTTCATCAAAGAAATTGATTATACCCCAATCACCGAATTGAACATAACCTTTAAACTCACTAGAGTATCGGGTTAATCTTTGTTTATGTTTATTACCATACTTCTCCTTAATCAATTTAGCATCATCAATGATGATTTGATTAATCTTACCGAATTTAGAGAAATTCTCATTTTGTGCACGCTGATTACTTTCTAGTTCTTCATTAAGTTTCTGCTTATTAGCTCTAGCTAAAATTCTAATCTTTTGATCAACTATAATTGTAGCTTGTTGCCATGACAATTTGATATTAGAGAAACGTTTATGTAGTTCCTTAATAGCTTCATCATCAGTTTCAGCATTCTTAATTAGATCTATAACTTCATCTTTGTAATCACAAATTAACAAGATTGCTCTAATACGGCGTTCTTCATCAATCAGTCTAGCTTGCTTATATTTAAGTGACCCTATGATACTATTACGGCGTTCATTATACCACAATGTTAATATCTGTAACGGTGTTACTTGTATAAGCTTACCTTCAGCATTAGTATAAATATAACTAGGGTGTATAGGATCCATTAGTTTAAGATCCGGTCTAATCATATCTAACGTAGCAAAAGGATTTTTACCTTTAACTAATGGGATATCAAATTCTGCCTCAATAGCAGATAATGATCTTGCTGATTTAATAAACGGTGTTAGATATTTACCTTCTTTGGATTTTAACTTCTCTCTGAACTTATCAGTAACAGTTCTGAAGTCATCTTGATAAGGTATAGATCTAAGTGTTATAGTTTCACCGGATAACTCAACCACACCTTCTATACGAATAGGTGTATCCCATACGTTATTGCTATATGACTCTGCTAATTCTTCAGGATTAGTAATTAAGCATTTTGTAGGGAAAGATGGTATTAACATCTTTCCATACTTAGATGCCGGTGCATTACCTGAGGCAGAATCTATAGGATCATTAGCATACGCAATTACTAAATCACATATACTATCAATATCCATCATAGCAGTTACTGATTTAAACCCATACCCTATAGTTAGATTATACATCAATAAAGCCATAGGTATCTTAGGTATCAAGTACGTAGGTTCTATGATAGTATAATCTTTATTATAGCGCATAGGTATCGTACGCATATCAATATCTTTATAAAACACATCATACGAAAACTCAGATAGATGTGCTTTAAGATATCGTGATGCTGCTGCACCTTTAGTATCGTAATATGCACCATTCTTACCAACTACTGTAATAAGAGGTTGGGAATGTTTAAATGGTTGAGATAAACGTTTAATCGCATCTTCGATAGACTGATCTCCTGATGTATGCAATGTCATAACCTCGCCGATCATACGAACCATCGTATCAGGTGATCTCTTATCACGACTAGCCCACAGTATACGACGGTTAATAGTCTTTAAACCGTCAATGTAACTAGGATATTTATTCTCAACCTCTGATGTACTATATACAGTTACATCCTTAGTTATTTCTTCAGTGCAATTACGCTCCTTTGTTGTCTGGAATCCTTGGATTTTCTCCATTTATATTCTCCTGTTTAATAGTGCGAATTTCTCCCTTATCGTTAGAAACCGTTACTGTAAACTCTTTAAGATTAGGTATATCGTTAGGAAAATTCTTCGACACTTTTTGTCTAACATCGGTTAAAGATACATTGTTAACAACACCATTATCATCAACTAAGGATAATATAACATCATTCACATGTAACCCTAATACAGGTAAAACATCTTCAGTAAATGTTCTCCACGTTATACGTTTTTCTATAAGCGTTCTTAAGTTATTGTTAAACTTAGTTGTAGCATCACTTGAAAGTATACCACATCGGTTACAATATCTTTTATGCATATCTCTAAATTTATTCTTAGAAATACATTTCTCAACAAATAGATAACGTACTAATTGTGTTAATGAATCCGGCGAATTAACTAAATCGTCCGCTGTATACATCGGATCAGTTATCTTACTTGGTGCTGACATCGCAGCATGTAATTTATCATTATCTATCTTTGACAATAGATCAATGATATCTAATTTTTTATCTTCCATAGTGAATCCCTTTTACACTAAAATAACATAAATAGGTAACACGTTAAATTACCTATTTAAATCACCATTAACACATAAATAATATATATATTTAGTATTATTGGACTTCCAACCAATCACTGAATAAATCATTAGTTCTTCTAAACTGCTGACTCAGTGATCCTGTAGCAGACATAAGTTCTTTACGATACTGTACGGTCTTCTTACCTATAATACCATAACTAGTACTAGGGTCTCCAACCTCAGTAATATGTACCATCGATCTAGTAGTAGGATCCATCAGTGTTTCAAAACATGAAGTATCTGGCATTTCACCTAGACCTTTATATCTCTTAACTGATGCTAACTTATCTAACTCTTTGAAATACATATACAATTGCATCGGAGTTATTAAGATATAGTCTTTAATAGCTGTATCTCTAGTAACACCTTTAATTTTAAAGTACAAGTTCTTATATCTATATTTATTAATTAAAAATATGTTGTTTTTAATTACTTCTCCTATGTTATTTAACCCAATAGGGTAGTCCTTAGTACCAATAGACACTACTAAATATTGACGTACAGTATCTATAGCTACACATACTCTATCACCATCAGCTGCAAAGAAAGATTCTAACTTATCAAACTGTATAGTAGGATATAAGTAATCAATAGCATAAATCAAACGCTCTAATATTAGTAGAGGTATATTGAGTTGTTCTGATAATGTAGCAAATGTTTCACCTAACATACTTACTATATAACAAACCTCTCTATATAACTCATTGGTACATACTTGTTCAGATATCTGGTCGTTAATATCAGTAACTAAACATATATCTAACGCTTTCTTATAGATAAATTCTATACGAGCATCAGTTAATGCACCCTTATCACGTAAGAATAAATTAGATTTACCTACGGATAATGAGTATAACGGAGGATTAGCTACCCACACAAAACCTTCAGTTATTAATCTAGGATTAATTAAATATAAGTTATGTGTATGCAACGCACTAATATGATAACCATCTGGGTCAGCATCTGTTGCTATGATTATCTTACTGAATCTACAGTTAGACATATCAGTAGTACCAGGTGTTACATTAAGTATACGCATCAAATCCTGATAGATAGGGTCTTTCATTAAACTTGCTCTATCTTGATGTTTTCTACTTTCTTCTACTGCTGGGTTAAGTGGTTTACCTCTAGTAGTATAGATTGCCTGATAATCAGGATCTCTTGACTCTATGATGTTACCAGCAGATGTACCCTCAACGATATATAACTCCATACGAGAAGGATCTTGACATCTACATTCATGGAAATTATTACAGAAATTAAGATCCATGTATACACGTAGTGCATCAGATTTCTTTAATGGTTGATCGTAATAGTTAGCATATTTATTTTTAATATCATCTGCTAGAATATTAGCTACATTAGCCCAATATTCATTTCCTTTTGCTAAGAATAATTCAGTCAATTCTGCTTTATACTGCTTAGCAAATATAGCATCTTTAAAGGTAGATTTAGCAGTACCACCATGTTGTGCACCGTTATAGAACACACCTACTGCTAACAACATAGTTGAAAAATTGTATTGCTCTAATACAAATTCTCTATATTGTTCATCTTCTTGATACTGTGCAATGATATCTCTAAGTACTTCAAGTGTAACAACTGTAACACTATTACCTAATTTATCATCTAAGATAACGTTATTAACAGAAATAAAATACTGTGGATTACCTGTTATAGATTTCTTTAAGAAATATAATCTTAGATCAAACTGTAAATTATCGTTTGCTGATTTTTCTAACTTAATAAATTGATCTCTATAACTAGGTTGATGTTGTACCCTCCATAATTCAAATAGATACTCATTTTTATCAATTACAGCACCACTAGTATACTCTACTGTACCATTACTAATAATTTGTGGTATGTGAGTATACCATATCTGCTCCATTGAACATGTCCAAATGTTATCATCTAGTAAACATTCAGTCTTAACTACTGTAAAATCAATAGTAGGATTGAATACATTTAACTGACGACACATTTCTACTATTTCAAAATAGTTAGCATTACCGTAGTCTTTAGCTGTTTTAAAGAATAAATCTGTATCAGGTTCAAAGATTAAAATTAAACCATCATAAGTTTTACCTTTAGGTTCAGTATGTTCATCGATAACTTTACCATCATTAAGTAAAAGAGAACTACTTATATCTTCAAGATAGTTAGCTGATACTGCTCTAAATCTTTTAGATAAACTAGAACCTGCTTTGGAACCATACCCGAACTGACCAGTAGAACTTCTATATGCACTATTAGAATCTATCTTACCAGATGTTCCTAGTTTAGTAAATACATCTCTTAAACTAGCAGATGGTATACCTCTACCTTTATCAGCAACAATGATCTGAAATCTTTGTGTAGATGCTTCATATAAAACACATATTAATATTTCACCTACTATTTTCTGACTTACAAATTCGTCCATAGAGTTGGTAATATATTCCCAGACCATATGGTCGATACCTTCAGCATCTAAACTACGTAGTAGCATGTTAGGTCTTAATCTAACATATTCTATATCTTCATATGACTTAATGGTGTCTGAAGTATAGTCATTAATTTTATTTGACATCATAAACTCCTTAATAATTATTATGTCAACTTAGTAATATATATTTTCAAATGCTATGACATTAAGTACTTGTATTTTATTAAAATTACAATGGAGATATCTTTTATGGAAAAAGAAAATGATCCGTTTAATAATGTTAGCGGACTTGAAATAAATGAATCCGAAATTAAATCAACTAACGTGGAGTATCCTACAGCATATTCTCCAGATATACAAATTAACAACATTTTAGAATCAATGAATGTGTATGATAAGAATCATATCAATACACAAATAATGCGTGAAAAATTAGCAAACAAATTAATCAATGCTGCTATGACAACTAATCTAGATGAAGGGGATCCTGAAGCATTAGATGTTAATCTACACATCATGATGGAAGCTAGAAGTATTTTAAATGATTTAGATAAAGCAGCTAAAGATAATGTTGCTATTAAACTTAAGAAGAAAGATACTGAAAATGCGGAGGCATCTAATATTAATATGGCTGAATTTCTATCAAAAATTAAATTATCTGACATGAAACAATTCGATCAAGGTACTATGGTACAGACTGCTGAAGAAATTAGTAGAAATATAGATAAGATTGAAAAAGATGCAGGTATAGTTATTCTAGAAACAGAATTAGAAACAGGTGGTAATATGTTACCGTCTAAGCCAGAAGAATTAGATAGTTAAATAAATATAGTGTTTAGATAATATAGTAGTGTAAGTTCTACTCAGACTAATGAGTTAACGAGCACATGATTCCTAACTGCGTACAAAAAGATATATAGATACTTGGTCGTGACTGTATATCTTAAGGATCATATAACTTTATGCAAACATACATTACTATATACTAGTACTTGGGGAGAACATCCCCAAGTACTAGTATAGTCTTATATTACAAAAAATAACTGCTACTACATATCGAGTAACAGTTATTTCTACATGGTTATAAGTAATTCATATCTTAAGATTCGTCAGATTTTTTCTCCTCCTTATTATCTGACTGTTTCTTAGCTTCCTTAGCAGCTTTGAGCTTATCGCAATAATCTTTTACCGCTTTAATTATTGCTAATAATTTATTAACTTTATCGTCTTTTAATGATAACGTTAATATACTAATGAATACTTTCTTAAGATGTGTATTATTGTCTGGTAAATCATTCTTATATTCATCAGGTATAAGCTGCTTGGCAACTTCTTTGTTAACATTGATAATCCACTCAGCAATATCGTTGATGTTATCTTCTATTGTAACTTTTTCCCAATTGTCTGGAAATAAGTCGCAATGTTTTACAAAATAATTTAATAGATGAAACTCTGTTTTAAACGGCTTTTTGTTATTTGATTCATAACCTACGTTCAATTCAGTTGCTTTTTCTTCAACAATATCAATGAATGTTGTATTTGAATTGGAACAACTGTTGAATACTGAACAATCAATATTTTTGACTTCTTTGAAATGTGCCAGATATTCGTCGGTTACTGAAACTACAGAATTATCCCACTTATAAACTTTACCATCACTCACCACATAAACTTCATCAGTCTCTTTAAGTGGCTCGATGATACACTTAAAGGTAGTATCTATAAAATCTCTACTAAAATTCATTTCTTGCATAATTATAAACTCCATATACGGTTTAAGAAAAACGATGTAAGTAGACAATTACTACTGTCTATCTCGCTTTAATAATATAGAAATAAAATATAATTGAGTAACATAACCCTACTAGGAATATTCCTAGTAGGGTATAATTATTTAAGTTTGTTTAGTCAATTTACATAACTAAATTCTAACTGTGATAATATCTTTAAATGAAGTATCATACACGATTACTACATTATCATAATCAAGAAGATCATTATTTACTAGCCTCTGTAACGCATAGTTGTTCCAATCTTCCGTAGGTAGAGGTTTCTGTATATCTGATTGTAAAACGATAGATTTCTCATATCGCTCTAGATACGCATTATTATTTATTACCAGCCTTTTAATTTCATTTAAACCTTCTTCATCACAGGTATACGTACTGAGATTAGAATGTATTGATTCGCATGGAATAAATTCATGCTGCATGATAAAAATATGTACTCTCTTTTTAGACATCTTTTTACTATATACGAGAGGTATATATTTGCTATTGTTCATTATAAACTCCGTTAAATTTAAACTACATTACTATACTAAACTTTGTATTAATACTAAATACTATATAGATATAGTCAGTTTAGTAATATATAAATTCAACTATTTTGAAAAAGAATAGTAAAAATACACTACACTAGGGAATATTCCCTAGTGTAGTGATAAGTAGGTATGTGTTATGGTGCTGGTAGTAGGATTCGAACCCACGACCCACTGATTACAAGTCAGTAGCTCTACCAACTGAGCTATACCAGCATTATTTCTAAATTAAAGTATCTGACAGATATAAATAGGGTGGTGTGCCTAAAACCCTGTACACGTAAGTACAAAGCGAAACGTCCGTAGGATAAACCAAACACACCTGGTGTATTCCGCTCTATCACAGAATCCAACCTTGTTTTTCAGGATTTTTACTAGGGAGGATAGACTTAACCCTAGACGCATGTGTGAATAATGGCGGGAGTAACTGGGATCGAACCAGTGACGCGGTGATTAACAGTCACCTGCTCTACCAACTGAGCTATACCCCCGTATAAATGGGTCGGAGCCACTTTACCTGGATCAATATATACGTGGTTTAATTACTTCATATAAATATCGTAGTCTTTCCTAGGCAGTGTACGATTTAATAACTATATAAATATTACCAGAACTCCGATATTACTAAATGGTGGCCCCTCGGAGATTTGAACTCCGGGTCGTCACGTTATGAGCATGCTGCTTTAACCGCTAAGCTAAGGGGCCAAACTGGTGGTCGCTGTAAGTCTCGAACTTACGACCCCCTCCTTGTAAGGGAGGTGCTCTACCAACTGAGCTAAGCGACCATGATTAATGTGGCAGGGATGTAAGGACTCGAACCTTAACTACAAGAATCAAAATCTTGGGTGCTAACCATTACACTACATCCCTAAAAGAATGCTGACTGCCCTGATATGTGTGAACAAAGTAATAACCATTATATCAGCATTCCAAAAATGGTAGGCTGTAAGGGATTTGAACCCTTGACCAATGGATTAAAAGTCCACTGCTCTGCCAACTGAGCTAACAACCCATTAAACTAAATGGTGGTCTACGTAGGACCACTTACTACATCGTGTAGTCATTTCGACTTCATCACGAAATCATACAGTACTTGGCTCAATGTTACCATATTAAACCATATCCTCTTGCCCATTTACGTATACAATTATCTGTTACAGAATATTTCTTCCCAATAGCTACAAAAGACATTGTTTTAATATCTTCTGCTAACTGATCTTTAGAAGGTTTATTAGGAGTAGTTATTTCTGCACGATAACATTCTACTGAGCAATATGTTTTATAATGCGGTATAGTTACACCACAATGCTTACAATATTTAGGAGTATGATCTAACTTATAGTTTACTGAATTAAACCCGTTTCTAATATAACTTTCATGTATATTAGCACCATTATCAATCCACATATGAAGTCGAATATGATCATTTTTACTAACCACAATAAGATTAGCTGGGTGATTATTTTGTCGATTACCGTCTAAATGATGTACCACTTCATCAGGTAATAGTTTTCGATTTAAACGTTTCTCAACAATATATCTATGCTCGTATACATAACCATCCCAATTATCCGATGTCATCGTATTAAAATGGTCAGGTTTGTATATAAGACGATACCCATTTAACCATCTTTCGTTCTTCATGAATTAATTCCTTTTATTGAAGGGTTGATGAGTCGTCTGCTCTGACCGACTGAGCTAAGGGGCCGTACTCTAGATAGATGTAATTAAAAGTGGTGCCCAAGGTCGGAGTCGAACCGACACGGAGGGTTAAGCTCCGGCGGATTTTCCTGCTACATTTACTTTCGCAAACCATTCTAATGAATGTTGTAGTCTGGACTATATCTTCATCTACGTGAGATGCACTGTGCATAGTCTCTGAACCTTCCTCATTTTACAGAGGCTCGGCTGCTGATTGTCCAATTTCCCATATTTTTATAACTTTCGCATTCGTCGTTTCCAACCATGCTGTAGTCATGGGAACTCTAAGGAGTTTCCAGCAATTCTCAGTGTTTCCGTTATTAGATCGCTCTAATAAGGCTCTCTGTCTATTATTCAACTTAATACGTTAAGTTGGAGATAACAGAAAGTCCGCTATGTCTACCTATTTCATCACTTGGGCATAATAAGGCTAAAACTATAACTAGTTGATTAGCCTATCGTTACCATCTAACACCAAATTATGATAGATTATATATATTTTTTTATTTTAAAACCCATTATAGTTGTTAATTAGTTTCGTCATTAAACGTACCTAATCTTACATCTACAGGTACACCATATAGTATATTGTACGTGTTGTCTATAAGCTGTAAAAATTCAACTAATACAGTTGCACCATTAAGATTAGGTGCAGTAGATATAGTACTCCATACTGTACCATACTCCTCAACTTCTATAGGGTTAGCTATTATCTGTTGTCCTGTAGAAGTATCACGTATATTGAAATGTGTAGGAATAGGTGCTTCTGTTTCTGTTCTAGTATCGAAGAACGGTCTAGCTTTACGATAGAAACTTTCTAGGAATGCATCTTGATTCTGAAATACACTTGTAGGGATAAAATACTGATCTCTAGTAATATCGTAACGAATAACTGGTCTTCTTGATAGACTACCATCACTACCATAAATTATAGATGTGTTGTTATTATCTCTTAGTGTATATCTTTCAAACATAGATGGATTATTAACTGTTATATATACAACCTGAGTACCTGGTAAAGGTTCAGATGTATTTAATACTTCTTGTAAATCATAGTTAATAATTACTTTCTGTTCTGTACCCCATTTAGCTTGACTACCATCAAAAGACCATTCTGAATCTAAAGTAACATGATCAGATATTTCATATACGGCATTTCTATCATCTGTATATAAGAAATAGCGTAATCCCCATTTATTTGTATTACCGTTAAATACAGGTATTACAGATATCTTAACACTATAGTTATCCCTATCTTTAAGAACTACTATCTTCTTAGTACATGTCAAGAATCTAGTATTACCTACATTCTCATTATTAATAGCTGATTCTCTGTGGTTAAGAAAATACTTAATAATAACAGATTGACTATAACCCGGATATGACGGTACAAAATATTCTAACCCATAAATAAAACATTGTGAATTATCTATGTTTAAATATAACTTACTACCATCTGCATATGTTAAAAATGGACGTATATCTAAATGCTTAGGATCTTGTCTTTCTTTAACATAGAAATCATCTCCAACCATTTGTAAACATTCAGCATCTAGTCCAACAATCGGATTAGTATGTGACTGTAAATCATTTAACCATACACCATTACGTACATAGATAGTTAGTTCTGCTGCTAAATTACCTAGATTGTTATATACTCTAAGAAGTACAGGTTCACCTTCTTTTAAATCAGTTGTAGTATGACAATTAGTAGGGAATTTATATGCTTGATATTCTGCACCTATAGGTGCCATAGGTACACGACTAGAAATAAATGTATCTGTATTATCAAAATACATTGAAATTATTTCTTCATGACCAGCTTCATCAAAACGAACTAATTGATATTCTTTAAGGTTATTACCGTAGAATAATACTTTAGCATCTACTACTAGTTTATACGGAGATACTCTAGTATCTTGGTATAAACAATACTTATCATTACCGTAACTAACTAAATCAACTTCTGTATCTGGATTATCTGTCTTAACAATATTGATAGGTTTTAAGGTTACTTTATAAGTATTCTCATTACGGGTAGCTACATACCAAACACTACCATCTTCTTTAATTACAATGGAGTAAAGAGATGGAAAGTATTTACCTGATTGTGGATTATCCGGATCAAATATATCAGAATAAGCATAACTATCAGGTTTTCGGTTATTGTAAATGATAAGTGTTGTACCATTTACGTTAATACGCTGTGATATTGGTTCACTCATTTTCGTATACAACCTCCATGGTTGGATCTAAATTCTTAGGCATATATATCTTAACATATAAATCTATTACCGGCTTAATAGCAGTATCTATTTCGTAATTAATATATTGCGGATAATAGTCTAAGAAACGTTGATCATTGTTAGATTTAAATACCAAATCCATACTTCTTAAATATAGATAAGGTCTAATAACTGAATTCATTCTGTTAATATCTGGATCATATACAACTTCTATTTTACCAGTTAATATATCCTGAATAAAGTTATTAAGAAATGTAGAGTATATTCGATGTTTATTTTCTAATATTAAAACATCTGGATCTGTAGGTTTCTTATTAGCAAAATATCTATTAAGTAAAGCTATACGGTTAGTATCTTTAGATTTGTTATATCTATTAAGAAAATCATGTATAACTTTAGGTACTACTGTTTTTATTTCAAATATACTACCTTCAGGATATTTATCTACAGGTACAGATGTATAAGTTTTATTATATTCAGCATTACGTTCTAACTTACCATCAACGTGTATAGTAGTTAAACGATTGTATACTAAATTAACAGGAGTTTCATCATACAGCTTATCTTGTATAGAAAAACCTACACTACTATCTTCAGTATCAGCTACACTATACACAACAGTTAATGTATCATCTTCCCCTTCAATAAAGTTATCCATAGTTTGTATAACTAATTCAGATACAGCTAAATTACCTTCAGCATCATTAATCTCATTTACAAAATAATCTATACCTGGTACTAAGTAATTTCTATTTAAGTATACATTAAGACTTTTATATCCTAAGATAGGTATAGTATCATCTTCTGTCTCAGTTACAATAGTATTTATCGGTATAGCTATAGTTTTACCAGAATCAGTATACTCACTTAATTTATATGTTTTAATATAACTAGCATTACTGTTTTCGATTATAAATGTTTTACCTATAACTGCATCATTAAAAGTAATGTTAGTAGTACCGTTACTATTAGTAGTTAGAGTATATACATTACTTAATCTCTGACAAAGTTTATAAGCTGTATTTGATTTATTGTTAATACCTTTTACTGTATCTATAGACGTAACTTCATATACTGCTGGATTACTATACATTAATGTATAAGTTAATTGACTTCTAGTTGGTTGTACTTTGTAAGTAAAATTATTTTCAGTTAAATTGAAAATAACACTTATCTTATCACCTTGCTTAATGTATATATCTCTAGATATAGTTATTTTACAAGTATTGCTTTCGGGTGTTGATGTATAGGTATAATACTTATTAAGTAACATACTACCGTTAATATACACAATAGGTAAAACATCTAATCCTAAGAACATGAGAGGTAGATTATAAGTTATACTTCCAGTATACCCGTCAGTAACAACAGTGTCAGTAATTCTTGTGCATAGAAGATTAACTACATTGAAATAACCAAATGTATCTATATATTCAGTTATATTTTCTGTAGTAGCAAATTGCTCAGGAGTATCAAACATCATCTTAACATAGTTAGATGATTCTAGATTTTCTGCTTTCCAGAAAGGTAAATAATCTGGTCCTTTGCCTGTTAATATATTAACTATATCTTCATCGCTATGTATATCAGCATAAAGTAAATCTATATATTCAGCATTAGGTATAAGTACATTATCTTTATCATGTTTACGTAATACGATATGTATACTTACATTTTGGGTATTAAGATAATCTCTATACGCATCAATAATAAATAATGGTATACCCATGTCGTTGTGAGTAACTTGACTTACTGTTCTTCCAGTAGAAGTAACTCTATGTAAATATAAACCAAAAGTAGGATTGTCTTCATTTCTAATAAACATATCACACGTATTGTGTGTGATTACATTGTTATTAGGATTAATTTCCTTAGGTATATGAATTAACTGTTTCCATACACTATCTTTAGTGCTTAGAAATACAGGATCTTCAGATGTATTACCTATCTTTATATCAACTTTACCTATAATGTTTTTATCAACAATATAGTCATACCACACACCATAATCGGTTATAGGTACGATACCATTAGTTATTTCTATACCGTTTTTAAAAACAGTTAGTTGGGTATCATCTTGTATGCTGGTTAATCTAATAAACTGTTCTACTTTTTCCTGCATATTTCGTATAGCATTTCTGCTATCTACATACACACTAAGTACTTTAACATCATTAGGTACATCACTATCGTAATAAATAGTTAGATATAACTTATTAATTAAATTTATATTACCATAAAGGTTAAAAGCTCTCTTCTTTACAGCTATAAATATAATCGATTTAGCATAGTTGTATCTAAGGTATACACTACCCTTAGGTAGCATTACACCATTAACTATGTATGCATGTATAAGTGTATTAAAATCATTACAAATAGTTGCAGTATCGTACCATTTACGTTTATCCAGATTAAGACCAATATTTGTATCTGAATATTTCATATACCATACAAAATAAGGTTCATCAGTAGTAGGAAGATAGATAGTAGAATCTATAGCTTGAAAGCTACCGCTTACTGAACTAGTCTTAACAAGTTGCGGATGTATGTTTATACGGTATTCAGATGCAGGTTCATTCCAGACATTGTCAAATAGGTACTGATTAATTATGTTGCAACATAGTTGATCTCTAGCTTCAGTATCCATAGTCTATTTAACCCCGATTTACGTTAAATAATGTATCATAACTCATAATCTGTGCTAAGAATTTACTTCTACCTTCATTAGCTAATCGCATACTGTTTAACTGATAAACAATAGGTATCTTATTACCTGATAAAGATAACATTAATATATATACCCAGTATGGTGGATATTCTAATGCTAATGATGTTGTAATAGTATCAGGACCTAGATTACATGCTAAAGTGTATAATGAACGTAGATTAAAATTACGTAATCTCTCAGGACCTAACTCAGCAATAAGATTACATGTAGATTCTAATGTTAGTCCTTTTCTAGATTCATGTTCGCATGATTTAGATAATTGTATTAATTCTACTCTACTACCTACGAAAGTACATCTTCCGAATAGAGTTGGGAAAACAGGATCACCATCGTCACTGTCTAATAACTGTGACATGAATAATGCTAATATTCCCATAGCTTGCATGGTTTCAGGTATAGATAGGTTATAATATCTGGCTATCACCGAAGATAAAATCATGCTATAGGTTCTAACGGTGAATTCACCGAGATATGGGCTAAGCCAACCATCCGTACTATCGTCGTATGACGCAACTAATAAACCTCTATTAAACTGGTTAATGAAGCTATCTATAGATGTAACGGAAAATCTGCTTGTAGCTCTATCTCGTTTAATGAATCCAGATACATTAACTAATATCTTGTTGTTTATTTCATTAAAAGAACGAGTTATTGAATTTGTATCAAGCTGTTTTAGATCTAGTGATATAAGTGTCTGGGCTAGTAATTCAGGTATAGAACTATCTGATTCTAGTAAGTAAAGTGATGCGAAGTTATTGAGTCCTTTAGCATTTAATATGTGATCAAAGAACTCTGCCATGGGGGTTTTAAGAATAACTCGTATGTTCTGAGCCATCTCTGCAACTACTCCATACGGAAGTACTGCGTCTCGGTTCTCAACGAGATATTTTAGAGCACGAGGTGTTTGTCCAATTATCCCTGTAGATTTGACAAACCCTAGGTCAAAAAACTTTCTCTTCATATTGCTTTTACTCCAAAAAGTATAGTCATTGGCCTGTATTATAAGGTCGTTTCTATAGCATATTAAAATCCACTTATACCTAAAATAATCTATTTTAAGTAACTCTTAAAAGAGGATAACCATGGCAAAAGTTTATACATACCCACATTGGGAAATTAATGTAATCGATAATTCGATTTACACTCCGTTAGCTCGTGAGACTTTACCATTGTTCCGCCCGATATTCTTTATGCGTGCACAATCAGGTTTAACTGGTGTACCGCAGTGGTGTAACGATTATACTTCAGCTGTTGCTAAGTATGGTGAAGGTACTTTTGACCAATCAACCAAGTATTTCTCTCGTGAAGCTTTATATCTAAATAATTTATTTGCTCGTCAAGGTGCATTTATTGTTCGTTTAGCTGAAAGCAACACATCTAATACTGGTTCTTTAGTACTTGAGCTCACAGTTAAAAATAAGAAAATTAAACAGTATGAAAAAGATGACAACGGTCAGTGGATTTACGAAGTAGATGAGAACGGTGACGTTGTTTTCGATGATGCTGGTAATAAGGTACGTGTACCTGTAACTGACGAAAATGGTGCTGAAGTAACTGAAGATGGTTACGAACTTAAGTGGACTGTAAGACCTCTTAAACTAGCTGACCCTAATTCAGTTGTTGGTGGTGCTACTGTTGGCAGTGCGACTGTAGGTGGTGGTACAGCTGGTAGTGATTTCACTCCTGAAACTATCGGTAGCTTAAAACCAGTTACATATGGTACAGGTGAGAATTCATATACAGTATATCCTATCTTAGCAGTTAAGGCTACTTCAGTAGGTGAATATGCTAATGACATCGGTGTTAAGCTGTTTACAGATATCGAAAACTTAGATGATACTTTAGCTATTAATTTAGGTGCATTACCTTATACTTTTGGTTTAGTTAAGAAGACCTATGGTCAGGATACAGTTTCTGCTATCAAGACTAACCTTGGTGATAATGTAACTGATTTTGTTGCTAAACCAGATCAGATCGATAGTAGAACTGCTCGTCAGGTATCTTTCGATGATGTTATCGGTAATTACTACGACGATCTTCCTGTAGATATTAAACTTTACAGTGAGAATATTGAGGAAGTTGGTACACTTATTCAGAATGTTGAAATTGATGATGCTACATTAGTATCACCTTGGGCAGTTAACTTAGCTGATCCTTACAACATCAATGGTGAGCCATACAGCCATGTAGTAATGTCTGAAGATAGTGATGCAGTTGATCTTAACGAAAGTCGTATCTTATACTTAACTGGTGGTGCTGATGGTAATATCGATGATGCTACTATCGAGACTTTAACTAGACAGTATTTGAAAGATTTAGTATACCCAGATTTATTAGATCAGCCTAGATATCCATTCACTCACATCGTTGATACTGGTGTGTCTATTGATACTAAGTATGCATTTATTAACTTCTTAGGTGTACATGATGCATTTAAGTTAATACTATCTACTCAAGATGCTAACCTAGGTAGATTCAACACTAAAGCAGAAGATCTTTCAACTGGTTCAGCTTTATATGCTAAATGCTTATTACAGCCTGAATCTATTGTTAAAGGAACTGAAGTATGTCGTGCTGAAATTTATCAACAAGCAGGTTATCTAGCTGCTGGTTTGTATAAGGGAATCATACCTTCTACTTATGACATCATGGGTAAGAAATCTCAGTATGCATCTACTCAGCGTATCACTGGTATGCCTGCAGGTCTTCCTTCTTCTGAAATTGATGTATTCAAACAGTGGAACTGGACACCTTGTGATGCAGACCTTAAGCAGAAATCTTGGGATAGTGGTTTGAACTACTTCCAGCATTTCGATATGACAGGTATACATTGGCCAGCTATGAGAACTGTATACAGATACGATACTTCGGTATTGTCTTCTGCTGCATTCACTGATGCTGTCGTATACACTAAGCATATTGCTAGATACAACTGGTCTAAGTATGCTGGTATCGAACTTGAATTTAGTGCCTTCAAGAACAGAGCAACTAGTGATTTAACTGCTGACTTAGCATATATGCTTAATGGCACATATGGTAGTTCTGTAGAATTCACTCAGTCTGAGGAAGAGGCAAAGATTGGTTACATTTCACATGCTATCATTACTCTAGTAGGTCACCCTCAACAGAGAGTATGGAAGATAGACATTGAATGTAATCGTAGTGGTTATAGCAATTCAGAGGAGTAATTTAAATGGCAACAGTTGTTGACGGAAACTATGAAGGTAAGCAAGGTCCATCACCATTCATGTCTGATGCTCTTCTAGAAAAAGTAGTTGGTCTAGGATCACATCTACAGGGTACTGTAGCTAATGTATCACGTTCAGGTCAGAATGGTACTGGTATACGTATAACTAAACTTGATGGTGCTACACCGTTAGTGTTTAATCCAGTTATCCCTGTTGTGTTAACTGTACCTACTATGTGGAATAAATTCCCGCAGAAGCAGGAAATCCTAAGAGCTCTTATGGAAACTCATGCTAGAAATATTACTGGTATTGACTTCTCATATGCTCTTGAAACATCACAGGTACAGATAGGACATGATGGTCAGCAGATGGATGCACCTACTAAGACTACACGTAGTCAGGTTAATCCATCCGCTACATTTACTGAGTACACAGGTAATATCATCTACAAGTTCTTCCAAGACTGGATGTTTGATATTCAACATCCTGATACCAATGCTAGTGCTTTGCCTGCTATGGGTGTTATGGATGAGAACATGCCTGGCTGGACTATGTCTGCATATTCAATGTCAATGTTATTTATTCAGCCTGACCCTACAGGTCTTCCTGATCGTATCATTGATGCATTTATTATTTGCAACATGTTCCCTAAAGACATGGGAGAAATCGGATTCCAGAGACAGTTAGGAACTACTGAAACTAAAGAGCGTTCTATAAACTTCACTGGTATAGTACAGCATAATAACAATACCAAGGAACTAGGTATCAGAGTTATGAAGATGTTAGGTTTACACCGCATCAACTACAACAATGCTCTTCCTGGTCTTACTGGTAGTGTTAATCCTAATACTGCTATTCAAGAAGATCTTAAGGGATTAGAAGGTGGCTTACATTGGGAAGCTAATGCTGGTGGCAATAGATCGGCATACGGATTTAGTGCACAAGGATCAATGGGTTCAGCTGATAACTTTAAACCTCTAAGTACAGCTGCTGAAGCTCAACAAGATGCTATCCGTGCTGGTAATACAAACCCGATTCCGACATCCCCAGCTAATGCGGATAAAGGTAAATCAGGCACTCTACAATAAAATAAAAAATCTATAACGTTAAAAAATAAAGGTACCTTCCCTAGTGGGAGGTACCTTATTCTGCTTATTTTATTCTGATTATTTTGTTTCTTCCTCCTTAGGCTGTAATTGAATTAAGTACTTAATTTGATAGTAATTAGCTATCGTCAAAAGTACTACTGTACATAACACTGTCCCACCTATCCAAGTAGTGGTGCATGGAACGGCCATAGAAAGACCAGACCCAGCTAATCCAGCAACGATTGCAATCGTGTCAAGTTTGTTGCCTAACACGGTCAATTCATCACCATTATAGACCCGGTTCACCATCACCTTACGACTTTGTAGATAGGCTCTATCCGCTAGAGTAGATATGATCCCACTAACGACAACTGCATATGGAAATGCATCTCCGTACAGTAGGATTACTAGTCCGTCTATAACGAATGTGACAGTATTAATGGTCAACACCCAGTATGGATGTTTAGCAGAGTAATCTAGTACATATTTCTTGCAGAACAGCACGTTGAGCCCGAAAGCTCCTACTGTTGCAAGGATAGACTGTACTGAAATTCCATCTTTGCCGATGGCTTGCACTATCCAAGCCAAGAACAATACCCCAGCCATAGCCAGTAAGCCACAGATAAAACGCCCTGCTGCCAGACTAACGAATAACCTGGATTTGATGTCGTTCATGTTAATTCCCTGTTAAAATCCTAAGAACTTCAAATTGGTAATATATAAATTCATCCGAATAAACTGCACATAGATACAAAAAATAACCTAACACCCTTAGAGGGTGTTAGGTTACTCAAATGAATGATATATTTATTATTTATTGCTAAGTTCGATCCACTTTTCTGCTACCTCGATAGCCTCCTTTGTAGTAGCAGCTTTAAAACCACCAGTATACCCAGATTTATGGACAAATGTGAACACTCCTGTCTGAAGCATAGCACCATCGGATTTATCTACACCTCTCAGGAATAGTGGTGATGGACACAGTGGTTCCATGGAATTAGCTTCTTTCAGAGCAGATGTTATACTCCACTGACCAGGTTTAGCTTCAACTAAGCAAACCTTAACCTTGCGATTAGCATCAACTCTAAGTAGTATGCTTTTCCAGCTAGGGATAAACTTAGGTAAAATCACAACACCCTTCTTAGCTACAGAATACGCATCAAGCACAATATCTTCATCACGAATACCGTTAGCTGTATTCTCGAAGAATCTATCCAGATACAAATACACGAATTCAACAACATGTTCAAATGCAATATTCTGTTCCTCCCAGTTAGCTGTATAGTTATCAACGTTAAATGTTTTAACTATGTTACTAAGAGTATGCTGGTGAATACTGTTATTGTCCTTATATTGACCGTTATCCACAGCATCTATACCAAGTATAAGGTTGTTAACAACATAGGTATAAAATTTGTTAAGTTCACGCATGTCAACATCGCCGAGATATTTGAGCGCAATACCATAACAAAATCTATCCCACACTAACCCTGCAGAAGCATATCTAATGTCAGTACCTTCATGTACCATACGAAAATCAATCTGATGATGATCGAAGAACGTAAGACCATTATACATACCACCTACATCAACGAGAATATCTGCATCTCTGAAATCAGAGGAGCTCCGTGATCTGCAGTACTTTATGTTATCTTCACCAAAGCAATGCATGATAATTGCAAGAGCAATAACTTCATCAGCATGAAACATTCCATCATGCACACATACTTTAATAGTTTTATTGTTTTCCATATTGTTCACCTTATTGGGTTAATAACCCATACCAAACTAGGTATGGGCTTCATTGAAGTTAGGTTAATATACTACAGTTTGATAGTACCTTCGTAGACACTATCGTTGTCCTGTATCACACCGTAGTGGATACGACCACGCTTCCTGTCAGCATAGAGGTGTACACCATTATTCTTCAGGAAGTAACTCACGATGGCATCCATAAGGACAGGATCAGCTTCTCGGTATTCTTCCTCAAACTTGTGTAAGACGTCGACCTTACTGCAAGCCGGAGTATAGCGTACAGTATAGCTGTCACCATAGTCCACTACACTGATGAGCATACCGTCAACATATCTAGTAGGCTTAACACCTGCACAGCACGCCATGTAGTATGCATCACGAACACTCAGTTCATCCTTGTTGACAACGATCCAAGTGCTCTCGATATCAGGCATCTTGTAGGCATAAGGATCTATACGCTTGATATACTCATATACGCCGACAAGAAGTTCATTCACATAAGCCGATTCAGTATTTAACATGGCCATGTTAATCTCCCATAAACTTCAGCAAAAGAAACCTGTCTCATCACTACTAAAATGAGATCAGTGAGATAGCTAAGCTGAATATAACTATTCTCATCAAAATAATGTATAAATGAAAATCATATCAAAAATAGATCGGTATAAAATTTATGATTATTTTACCGATATAGCCGATAAGTTATCTATGCTAATTCTCATTAATCATACTAATGTGATACTTTCTTCACATCCCTTATATAACAACGTATACATAACTACTACACACCATACATCGGTGTGTAGTAGTAAGTTGTATAGTTAAGCAACACCAGTATATATACTCCAGACTTTATCCAGAGATGAATCCTTACGAATAAGTTCCAGAACTTTATCGTCGAAGACATAAGGACTATAATGACTACTAACATATTCAGCTAGTTTCTTATAAGTCATGCCATCGAACTTCTTATCATAGAAGTCAGGTATTTCATAACACTCTTCAACAACACGATCCTTTACCTTGTTGAAATAATTTACCATGTTACTAGCTACCGTAGAAGTTATATCTTTAGAACTAGCACCTACTAGTAAGTTAGTATGTTGATTCTGCTGAGTACGTAGAACTAAAGAACCAGCTATCGCATACTCAAAGTCTTTAGCTTCTATACAGAAGAGTTGCTTCCTGCTACCAACAGTATCAGGAAAATACCACTTACCATCAGCAAAAATAAAACAATCAGCATGACCACAACCTAGTACATCTGGATCATACTCAAGTTTGCCGTCGATATAACTGAGGAATAGAAAACATCTACTTGTAAGTTTATATTTCTTAGCTAAGTTAGATTGATATCTAGCATGGTCATAGCAAACACCTTTACCTATTTTCTCTATACGGTCAATAGGTACTAGTTTGTTCTTTTCATCGTACAGATATTTTAACTGTTTTGCTTTATGGAATATTTCTAAAACTCTTTCTAGTTCACTTTTATCTTTCTCCATTGCTAGATAGATATTTCCTAATGTACTCATAATGTTTTTATTCTCTCTTATGGTTATTAATACTAATTTCTAATAGTTTAATTTCTATTAAATATTTCCTAAGGATATAAGGGTTTTATTGTTACTAATTCTTAATAAAGTTAATATTGGTATGTATTCATTTGCTTAATAGTAATTTTTATATTTTGTATATTTGTTATTAGTATTTGTTATTGTTATATTTGTAATTTTTATATTTTCTATATTTCTAATTAGTAATTTTTATATTTTTAGTAAAAGTAAATTCTCTCTGCTTATTGTTGATATATATATTAAAACGGCTCGATATACACTTCGTGTATATCTCCCCTATTAATATATATATCTCATATTACCCCTCCTTAAAAATGGTTCCAAAATGAATCATTTTCATATAATTACAGAGGGATTATGTATTTTTTTACAAGGTTTTTGTACAAAAATACTAACTGTATTGTGGATAAATCCTGTTATATCGCTTAACCCTAGGCCATGTTTCCCATAATTCCATATGTCTGATATCGGCATCTGGTGATGTCCATTTAGATCTTCTCCAACGTTTGTAATCATACATCAGCATGTTTAATACAGTTGGGTCAAAATTCATCAGCTTTATGTTGTTACCAGCCGATAGATCACGCATAACTTTAATCAGAGTTATCAATATAGCACCAATTAAATCGTTATTTATATATTCACTGTGTACAGATATCAAATTGTTGTTTTGATCATGTGCTGACATAGTGATAATGTTTTCTTGTATGGTTTGTGTTATAAATATTATACGCATAAATGCTCCTCTTAGTTTGTTAATATGATTCGTAAATATAATATATATTTTAATCATCGTTGATACTTAATATGCCATGTATTGAAACTACAACAAATCTGTTGTATTTAGTTACGCGTAATCAATTTTCACAATCTGTGAGGAATAATTTTCATGAAAACAAGATTGATTAAAGACCTAGGAAATATGAATCCAGGAGAATTAGAACCAAAAGCTTGGAATGGTGGTGACACATCTTTCAAGAATGATGTTATTGACGCATTACCTGAGAAGGAATGCATGAAAGCTCGTATTGCAGTATTCGAAGCTATTGTTGATGAAGTTGTAGAAGATACTATCGAGGAAAAGGAAGCTGAGTCAGATGCACCTGTAACAGAAAACGAAGTTGAAGAGGTTGTTGAGCCTATCGTTGACAAAGCAGTTGCATTAGGCATTGTTCCGTCAAGTGTACGTCGTAAAGTATCTAATTTAGTTCACACTAAGCTTATTTCACGCAAGACTCGTGCTAGTCTTTTAGCTAAAGCTGCACACATGGTTGCTGAAGCTGTTACTGAGACTGACTACAATGCAGGTGCTGATAATATCGATACTCCTATTGATGAAACTGTAAATATCAATCAGGAAATCAAGGATGCTACATCTGAGAAGGATGAAGCACCTAATGAGGGCAAATCGCCTACTACATCTGCTTGGTTAAAGGCATGGGACAACAATGGTAGACGCAGTAGATTTTCTGCTGATGATGAATATGCTGCTGGTGCTGATAACATTGATAATCCTATCAACGAAACAGTTAATATCGAGGGTGAAATCAAGGATGCTACATCTGAGAAGGATGAAGCACCTAATGAGGGTAAATCACCTACTACATCTTCTTGGTTAGCAGCTTGGGATAGCAAGGGTAAACGTAGTAGATTCGAGGGTGATGTTGGTAGTGATGACAGCGGTGATGTAGATGAAGTTGACGCTGCTGTAGGTGCACCTGAAGGTGGTCCTGCTAATGACATTTCCGTTGATGTTGATGATGGTTTAGATGCTGAGACTAAGGCTAATATGCGTTACTTAGTTAAGTCAGCTATTCACCATCGTAGAGCTACAGCTAAGGTATCTCGTCGTCTATCAGCACAGCTTACTGACAACATGATGCATCAACTTAGATATGCACTACCTGCTAAATTCTACAACAAGTATCGTGGTTAATATTTTTTAACATTAAATATTTATAGTACTACAGGTGTAACAGCCTGTAGTATTATAAATATTAGCGTTTTGATATAGGATACTTAAAATTATTAGTATCGAATTTATGTACATAATTACTAAGGATTTTATTAATGAGCAATGAACAGAAACTTTTAGCTAAGCGTGCTAAGAGAGATGCTAAGCGTAAAGCATTAAAGCAGCGTAATGCCGTAAAGAAAGTTATGAATACCAAAGCAAAAAGACTTGTTGCAGGTAGACGTGAAGCAGTTATTAAACTACGTGATGATATTTTTGATTTTATCGTACAGAAAGATAGTTTCAAGAAGTTTTTAACATCTATGATTGAAGGTGGTAAAGCTGTTAAGGAAACTGGAGATTCTAAGTACGATGGTATCATTATCTCTGCATATGAAAAGGGTTTAGCTAAGATTGATGAACTTATTGAACCACGTTTAACCAGATTAGCTAAAGTTGTAGATAATATTGATCCTAATAAAGAAATCACTACAACTATAAGTGAATTCCTTGAAGCATCATCACTATACAGCGAACTAAGTGTAGCGTTCAATGAAATACTAGAAGTCGTAAATCGTTATCACAACCACAATGTTAGTGTTTACAACAATACCGATGATCCAGAGAAGATTGTAGCATTCTCTGAAGATGACTTTAACTTTGATGTGATGGGTAACAAGAAAACCGGTAATGAATCTGATAACGTAGACACATTCGATTTGTTTAATGATGATGACGATGATGAAACCGATATGGATACATTATTCGAAAAGCAGTTACACGATGAAACTAGCGATACTGAAGATGTACCGAATAGTCATGACGATGTAGAAGTTGACGTTGTTGTTTCTGACGAATCAGAAGATAAACAAGTTGATGATACTGACTCAACCAAGTAAATACTTATACACTTAGTATTATTCATTAGACGTATAAATATCTTGGAGTAAAATATGGTATATACTGATAAAGAATTTGCTAAGTGTATCAAGCGATACCTTGTAGATGTATCTGCTAGAACTATTACTGATGCATTCTTCAATGTAGCAGATAACACGGTGATACTATGTAACTCATCAAGTAACAAAGCTAAAGCACCATTTGGTGATAGACTTACCAACTTCTGTGTAGGTGAATTATCGTTTCATGTGATTAAGTTTATAGACACAGCATTTCTTGATGAATTTAAACGTATATTTAAAATACCTTCAGATTGTGTGTATGTTGTTAATGTTGTTAAGTTGAATACACTTATCAACAAAAACGCATTATCAGAACTTAAAATATCAAACGAATACGGTATATTAGAGGTACTTCCTCCAGCAACTGAATACAGTAGTGATAAACATGATGTTGGTAAGTGTATATATGATTTTCATATACTAGACATATTAACTAAATGGTATAATTATATCGTAAAATTAAATACATCGGAACATAAAAGTAAGTATCCGTATGTAGCTAAAGTTTACGATTATCCTAGACCATGTAGTCAGAACTATGTACTTAGAGTAGATTTGACTGAATTTGGTGATGTGTTTAAAGATTATCATGATAGTGTTAATTATATTGCTCATGATGGATTATCACATCCTAGTATTAAGTCATTTGTACCGGTAAATAGTAAACTGTATGAATATATATGGTCAGCTGATGATAGTATATTTATCATGTTTGGTTACACAGATGATGTAGTTAACATACGAAGTATACGACCTAATGTTAGAGCTATACCTATGCAGAAATTCATTAACTTTGACAACTCAGTAACTGATTTTAAATATGAGTGAGGATTTTGTAAAATGGCAGATGATAAAAATAAAAATATTTCTAATACAAATCAGCAGCAGAATAAGCCTGCTGAACAAAATAAGACTGAACAGCCTGTACGTAAGATTACCATCAGCGATGATGATATTTCTACTTTAGATGAACTTAAAGCAGCACGTACTGATACTAAGATTGATATCAATACAGTGTTAGATGAATATAAAGCAAGCATTGAACGTGATAATAAATCACATATTCGTAATGTTGATAAAGCACCATTAGCTATTCCACTCACTAAAGAAGAGACATTACCGGATTTAGCAGAGCGTATCATCACTGATGCTATCGTTAAATCTCCTGCCAATTTTGCAGATGAGATGGAAGACTATAGTTCGGATTATCGTAAGGTATATAGTGCTAGTGAGTACTATTCTTCCGGTAACGAAATGCTTAAGGAAGCATTAGGTAAAATCGATGATCTTACTAAATTAGTAAATGATATTCCTGGAGTTAAAGAAGGTGTAGCTGGAGTAGGTGCTAAGCATATTAATCCAGATAATCCTCGTAAAGTATATTCAGGTGAAGAAGGCTATCGTATTTTCGCTACCTTAACAAGTGGTGTAAGACGTGTTACTTTATGGAATTCTGGTATCACCTTAACTTTACGTAATATCCCACTACGCCAGTTAGATAAATACTTAGAACTTGCTAATCACACTGATTATGAATACGGTAAAGAGTATGGTGCTTGGTATTATCTATTCTCATCACTTGTTTTAGATAGACACATCGTAGAACAGATTTTACCTACTGCTATAGTTTCAAGTAATTATAAAGATTGGCAAGATACTGATAAATTATTGTCTCAGATTTCTTTACAAGATTATCAGATTATTCTCTGGGCATTGATATGTCTAATGTACCCTACAGGTGCACCTGTATCATACATTTGCGGTAATAAGGATTGTGGACATATTCATACTGAAAGAGTTGATTTAGGTAAGCTTAGATTGAATAATACTGCTCTTATCAATGAAGCTATGGTTAAGCATTTCAGTAATAAGAGTGTAGATGATAAAGCATTAGAAGAATATCGTAAGAATTGCAATCTTGATGAAGATATTGTTTTTGAAGTATCAGATTCACCTGATTCAGTTAAACGCTTTAAGATTACTTTACGTCAAGCTAATCTAAAGGATTACTTAGATGTAGGTAGAGCATATAACGCAGAATTAACTAAACAGATTGATGCTAATAGCCGTGAAGCAGTATTACGTTATATCACATATAACCAAAATAGATGCTATCGTCCATGGATTAAATCTGTTGAATGTACTGCTATTATTGATGGTGAAGAGATTTTCAGCCCTGTTATTGAAAACGATACTACAGGTAACAATGATAAGACTATTGACCTTATCCTTGATGAAATTCAACAGAACAATGTTAAGTTCAATAAGCAGATACAGGATTATATCCAGAAGACTAAGATATCTCATATAGCGTTCTTTATCGACAAGTGTCCTAAGTGTGGTGCAAAACCTGTTACTTCATACGAAGGATATATTCCTTACGATATGTCACAAGCTTTTTTTACCCTAGGGCGTATGAAACTCTTGCGAATAAGCTATCTGCAGAACGAGCAGAAGGATTCGAAAGATACTTCGACGAATACTTCAGCTTCTTAGCTCGCTTAAAAGAAAGTGGTTCTTCTGGTTTAGCGAGGAACCACTTAATTAAGATCTTTAATACAACTTACTTTAATCCTGATCATTATAGTACTCATAGTCTAGGTGTTATGCATCTAGACGTTGAGGAAAATCGTAAGCCATATCGTAAAATATTTGACGAAGTATGTGAATTTGTTTATTACAATGATACGTTTAAACAATTCGGTATGTCTATCTCAGATATTTACAACAATATGGATTATGGTACATATGAACACTTTAAAGAATTTGTTACTAAGGTTAATAGTAAGAAAGTTAAAGAAATGAGTGACATGCAAGCCCAGATGGATCAACGACAAGAACGTTTAATGAAGGGAGTTAATAAGAATGGCTGATGCTCAAAATGAATCAGCCAAATTAGTTGTAAATACTAATTTGGGATTAACTAATGTAATTAGTATAGATGATAGTGAAGACATTATACTTGAAACATTAGAAACCTGTAGAAATATTTTATTTTCACATTGTGGTCCTCATGCAAGATACGCAATGCTTCTTAATGGTTATACAGCCGGAGAAAAATTTGAACCTAGCGTATTTACTAGAGACGGTATACGTTTATTGAGTGCTGTAGAATTTGTGTCTCCTATAGAACGATATATTCAAGATTTAATTACTTATATCGGTGGTAGAGTAGATAACTTTGCTAAAGATGGTACAACAACATCTATGCTTATTACAGCTAAATTCATTCAGGAAGTTCTATCTGACCGATATGAATTTGATGGTGTAAGCACAGTAGATGTAACTAGATACATTAATGAGTATTTTACCGATCTTAACAAAGATATAAACAAATACAAGTGTACTGTAGAGAAAATAGCGGAACTTATAAACCGGGACTATTCTGAAGCTGATTTGATTAAGGCTGCATCTATGGTAGCATACATGCAAGCACTATCATCTTCTGGTGGTAATATTCAACTAGCAGAATGTGTTAGAGAGATATTTGCTAGTTCACCTAAAATGGCATGGGACTTTATCTCCTATCAGAATAATCCTAAAGAAAGTGATGTTCCATATAGCGTATATACACCAGAATACGATATTAAGTTTAAAGCATCATTAGCTACTGCCAGCAGTACTATCTTTAACAAGGCACTAGGTAGTGAGTATGAGTATGAAGACGTTCGTTGTATAATTGATATTGATGGTCTTGTACCGATGGCGTTCAATACTATCCAGACTATGCAGTATATCACGGATTATCCGATTGATAAACCGTTGATGATCGTGGTACCAAGTGTAGACCCTAGCATCGTTCGTGACATCGATAAACTTAATCATACTCGTGTAGTACCGATAGCACTTTGGCAGTATATGTCGGATATGCGTATCCGTAATTCTGGGCTAGACTTTGAACTTCAGATAGCGAACGCTATATGTGGTTGTACACCGTATAAGTTCAGAGAAGATACGTCAGCTAACATGTCTGATGCTTATACATTCGTAGCTAAGCGTGTACACTTCTTCGGTGGATATATACACATTTACGATACTGCTCCTAAGTTAGAAGATAGTTGCTTACATCCGTACTATGTAGATAAGACTAAAGCTACTAAGTACTATAATGACTTAAGAGAAGCTATCGAAGTACAGTTAGACCTTCATGATAACAATGCTCGTAGTGATACACAGATGAGAGGTTATCTAGTAGAAACTCTTAATAGATTAGCATGTGTTCATAGACCTACACTGTATGTTGGTGGTACTGTACATGACCAAGTAGCTAATGCAGATGTTGTACAAGATGTACTAGGTGCGATTATGTCATCATTGAAACATGGCTTCTTTGTAAATGGTGTCTGGTCATTTTTCGATATAACACGTACATTATCTAACCACCGTAATGATGTTGTACAGGAATGTTTATGCAATGCTATACGTACTGTATGGGATCATTTATACAACAAATCTACAGACTTATATCAATTAGATAAAGGTAGTTACTGGAACATTCTAAACGATAAACCGTCTAATGTAGAGTTCTTTATTAAAGATATGGATGGATACGCTAAGGAAAATAATTATCCTATACTTCATCCAGTAGGTATATATACTGAACTACTAAAACGTATGAATGAATTAGCTATTAGGTTTATGCTAACAGATAAAATCATTGTACGTGGTGGTGTTGTTATGCCGGAGGATAAACAATGAGTGTAGAAGATATAAGTAATTTAGCTGTAGGAAATCGTATACGTTTTAAAACCAAAGCAGTACATGATAATGTATATTGGTCTGGTACGGTAACTGCTATATGCGGATACGATGTTGCTAGACAATTCGGTGGACAAAATCTTGATATATACTACCAAGATGTTAAACGAATTGATAGTACATTACGCCCTGCTGAGAATCTAACATATTTCATACTTAAAACTACTCTAGCTGATGGTACTAATACCTCAGAAGTATTTGCAGTAGAGTGGGTAGATATATCAACCTTTGAATATGTAGAATCTACTGGTTATAGAGACATACGTATCTACGGTATAGATGATAATAAAATAAAGGATGTACTAGGTTCTATACAGGAATTATATCCTGATTATGTAGCTGAAGTATTAAATTAATAAAAAATAAAACCTCTACTGCTTAGGTAGTAGAGGTTATGTATATTTAATTTATACTGATATTAGATGTACTGTAACTGTTTATCTAATCCATCTTCTTTGTTGTAGTAATTGATGATACGGATGATCTGATTAAAGACACCTCTGATTGTAGTATCAGTGATTTCTTCATAATCGCAGATGTCGTAGTTTTCAGATATATCTCCGACCAAGGATGCTCCAACATTCTGAGGATCCATTACACAGAGATAGTACTGGTTATCTTTCTGGTTATGAATTACCTCAAACACCCACGGTACAACAGTGTGTCTGCATAAACCTCTTAAGATTAACCCTTTAGAGAATTCACCAGTTTTGATACTCATGGCTTTTAAGATTTCCATGTCTATTCCTTTAACTAGAATAATATATTAAAGATACCTGCTTACAGCACTAGTAAGTCAGTGAGATAACTATCTAGTATAATTATTCTCATCGCAATAATGTATAAATGAAAAAATAATGAGTTGTATAATGAATAAAATTTTAGTAACAGGTGGTACTGGTTTTATAGGAAGTCATACAGTAATAGAATTAATAAATGCTGGTTATGAGCCTATTATCTTAGATAACTTTTGTAATAGTAAAGAAACAGTTTTAGAACGATTAAAAATAATTACAGGTAAAGATATAATCTGTTATAAGGGAGATGTAAGAAATAAAGCAGATATAGAGAAAGTTTTTAATGAACACGATATAGACGGTGTTATTCATTTTGCTGGTTTAAAGGCTGTTGGTGAATCAGTTAGAAATCCATTAGAGTATTACGACAATAATGTAAATGGAACTTTGACATTATTAAAAATAATGAATGAAAGAAATATAAAGAATTTTATATTCAGCTCTAGTGCAACTGTTTATGGTTTAGTTGATAAAAATCCTATTGATGAAAATGAACCATTAAAACGAAGTGTTAATCCTTACGGTCAAACCAAAGTTGATGTTGAACTAATATGTGAAGATTTATATACTTCAGATAATACATGGTCTTTATGTATGCTTAGATATTTTAATCCTGTAGGTGCACATGAGAGTGGGTTAATAGGAGAAGATCCACAAGGTATACCGAATAATTTAATGCCGTTTATTTCTAAAGTTGCTGTTGGAGAATATGATGTTATTAATATATTTGGTAATGATTATCCTACAGCAGATGGTACATGTATCCGAGATTATATCCATGTAGTTGATCTTGCTAAAGGACATGTATGTGCAGTTAAACATTGTTTTAATAAACCTAATCTATATATTTACAATCTAGGTACAGGTGTTGGGTTAAGTGTTCTTGATATAATTAAAGCATATAGTAAAACTATAGGAAGAGAGCTACCGTATAGAATTACTTCTAGAAGAGATGGTGATGTACCTGTCTATTACGCAAACCCTACAAAAGCAAAAAATGAATTAGGATGGGTTGCAGAGAAAACTATCGATGACATGGTTGTAGATAGTTGGCGTTGGCAGAACAAAAAAGAAACCACACAATGATGGTTTCCTCTTTACTGTCAGGATTGAAATTACTTGAATAGATACCCAATGGGATCTTCCTCAAATTCAATCATCTCAACCAAATTATTTACAATCTCCTCCAGGTTCAGAATGGAGTTGGTCTCCACCCAACCTTTGCACCCCTCGCGGGTACCGTACAATGAAAGATCATCGTGGGATACAATATCGCAAGGGACAAACGGGTTGAGGCTTGCACCATCATAGTCTATGATGGCTACTACGTATTTCCGTGAAGTATCGTCGTAGCTGACCTCGACCTTGCGGTCGGGATGTGCGTCTGGAGTGTAGCGTGCAACGATTGCTGCCATAGTTTCACCTCCTCCCTTTCGGGACAACACCCCGTTCTCCGGTATGGACAACAGCCAGGTGGCAATCAATTGGTGATACTGATTGCACCCTAATTATATATAAGTGAAAAAAGATGAAATACTACTGGATACCATTACGGTATCCAGTAGGTAATATATTTATTATTTAATTAATGTTATTATCCAGCTACGATAGGGAACATCTCAGGCATATCAGTATACGGTACTTTACCTGCTGTTTCATTATCCCATTTATTGCAATATACATAAACAAGACAATTATCACCAGTTACGTAGTGACTACCATCTTCAGCTAGAGTTACAGGTGTACCATTTTCACCTACACAGTCAGTGAAGCTAATTGCAATCTTGTTATTGCCAAATCTATTAGCTTCAATAGTTTCTGCTTTAGACGCAGAAGTATAATCCTGACAAATAACAACACCTTTCCATGCAGTATCTGAATCTAGGTGATCCCATGTACAGTTAACAAAGTTAACGGTAACATTATTAGCATTAGTACGGTTAGATAATCTAAGTACATTAGATACTTTAGTAAAATGACAGTTCTCAATAGTAACTACACAATCATTAGCTGTAGCAAAGATTGAGATAGCATTATTACTTAAATCCCCTGTAAAGTCACAATTCTGAATTGTAATCTTCTTAGGAGCAGTATTGTTTAATCCTATTTCTAATCCATTGTAGCCTAACTGAGATGATGTGCAATCTGTAATCATTACAGTTTCATTAGTATCAATACTTACAGCTGCATTAGAAATAGATTTAGCTAATTCACCTGTACTGTGATTATCTGACATAGTAACATCTGCAGATGAATTAAGTCTGATAGCAACACTTTCAGAATCACATCCTGTTATTACTACACCTTTACCAGTAACGTTCCAGATATCGCCGTTAGTATTATCTATATCTAAATTAGATAATAATAATTTCTTGTCACTTGTGATATTAGTTGTATTATCTACATAATCAACTATAGCGACATCACCATACTTACTAAACAGCATAACGTGATTTTCTAATCTATTGATACGTGCTTTGATACTAGAAATATCTTGTGCAAAAGTATTAATAGCTACACGATTTTCATTTATACTTTCTGTTGCATTAGTAAGTGTTTCTGTGATATTCTCTAAATTCAAATTACTAACTTGTTCGTTAACATTATTAACAGTTTCATTGATAGTGTTAACAGTGTCAGTAAGAGTACCAACATTATTAGATATATCGTTAATGGATGTATTAGTTGTATTAACAGTGTCAACGATAGACAAGATACCATTTTCTAAGTTATTTAACTTATCTGCGGTAATAAGGTCACCATTATTCCAAGTGTTTTTATTGTAAGTTGCCATAAACTAATCATCCCTTATTTGCTAGTGCTTTTAGCTGTTTTCTGATTAACTTTAGCTGAAAGCGCAGCTAATTCTTCTTTAAGCTTGTTATATGCGTCAGTAACTTCTGCTAATTTAGCTTCGTACTTCTTAGATAACTCATCTACTTTAGCAGATACTTCTTTAGAAGCAATATTAGCATTATTAACTTTAGTATTGATATTACCTACATCAGCTGTAGCTTTCTTAACTTTAGTTTCAACTTCGTTTAATAGATTAACAATGTTATTCATTTTTTCGGATGTTATTGTATCACCCTTTTCCCATAAATTTATTGACATAATGTATATCCTCTTTTACGTAATGGACTATATCATCGCTATTTTAATATATAATTATATGGCATAATAAATTATGCAAAGTTTATTTTCACAGTTTTTATTATAGGAGATACTTCTATGAGTACACCTATTAATTATTTGGACCTTACTGGCGTAACAAATCTTAAGAACGAATTAGATAACCGTTATGTTACCGCTGACAGTGTTAATACTATTGTTAATAATGCCATTGCAAATTATAAAGAAGCTGTTGTTCAGATCGTTACTGCAAATGTAGTGTATGATACTGAGGGTGCTGATCCTACTGTGATTCTTAGCCGCACACCTGATGTAGCAGAGCCACAGGAAGGTATCTTATACTTAATTCCTGATACTGATGCTAACACTTCTGATATCTATGAGCAATGGGCATGGGAGCCTGATGAAGATGGTCAGGAAGGTGACTATAAGTGGGTTAAGCTAGGTGCTTCAACATTCACATTACAGATTGATTCTGCTCTAGACGCTAATTCAATCAACCCTGTACAGAATGCTGTTGTAACTGCTGCACTTAACACTAAGCTTAATACTGCTGCTATTGAGAATACATGGGTTGAAAATTCAACAAATCCTGTAACATCATCTCTTATCAAAGCTACAATTGATACTAAGGTTGATGCTGCTGACTTTGTACCTATCACAGCAGAGCAGATCGCTGCATTATTCGCTGATCCGTCAGACGCAGGTACTGATGAGCCATCTGGTGAGTAATACTTTAAACAACTAAATAAATAATATCAGTATATACTCAGGCCAGTTTATTCTGGTCTGAGTATATTTAATGATATACATTTTATTATTGGAGGTAAGTGCATGAGTATACTTGTTTATGATGGATTGCGCGAACTTATAAAACGTGAATTTACAGATAGAAATATGGCTACTACTGATAACACAGTAAATGCTGCTGTTAGTTTAATAACAACAGTCATGGAAGACTATCGTAGTAAAGCATTACAACTTGTAGGAACAGCGCTACCTTCTACAGGTGTAGCTGGTACTATATACCTACAATCTAAGTCAGAACCTAATGAAAAGAATAGGTTTATTGCATATGTGTTTGAAAATGGAAAATTTGTACAAGTAGGTTCATCATTTTTTCCTGAAGATTTTGAACATGATAGTGAACTCAATATTAATAGTCAGGTTACTGTAGAAAACAGAGCAATAAAGACAGCTATTGATAACAAGTATGATGTAAGCAAAGTAATAAATAATGTTATCTATAACGATGCCAATTCTGTTCATGCCGATGATACTCCTACTAGTTCAGCTATACAAGCAGCACTAGATGCTAAATTAGGATACGAAGATGGTTCGCCTATATCTAAAGCACAGTTATGGCAAGTATTTAGGCCAGAATTAGCTAGACCAATATATCCATGGATTAAGTTAGATATGCAAGCTGTTTCAGCATATATTGATGCTACTAGACTGGAAGGTAAAGATATGCTAACAGGAATAAAGTATAAATCCGGTTTAGGTACCTCCATACAGTTCAACGGTTGGGGTCATACATATACTGGTATATTTTTGGATGTAGTTTCTAATAGAACTATTCGTATACAATTAAAAGCTATTACCAATAGTGACAATCCGTTCACTGTATCAGATAACATGTATGATGCCGAAAAATATCCTAGTGCGTACAATATTAGTAAGTATAGTAGGAATAGTTATGTAAACCTGTATTTTAGATTTTTAGATCCTGTTCCTGTAGGTGTATTAGATAATCTTATTATTAATTTTAAAACAGGAGCAAATAAACATCTTAGAATAACAACAGAATTATCAGATACTGGCGAAGATAATTCCTATACAACAATACAAAATAATGTAATTTACGATAATACCTATACCGAAGGTATACCTTTCTATGGTTTTAATTAAAGGAGTTGATTATTATGGCTATAGATCGCTCTACACAATTTTTTACTCTTGATGGGTTAACAGTATTTAAAGAAACTGTTATTAAAAATTATGTTAAATTAGGTACTATAGATGCTCAGATTAATAGCGTTATTTATAGCGCAATGATGCAATATAAACGAGACATTGTTAAGTTCGTCTCAACAACATATGAATTACCATCAACTGGTAATCCTGGTACATTGTACATGGTACCTAAACACATAGACGATACTAGATATAAACCTAAAACTAATGAGATTTGGTTAACATGCGAAGATGCTCCGTTCGATACAATGCAGTTAACTGTAAAATACTACAATCCTTCTAGAAGTAATAGTACTATAGATCTAGTTGAAAATGAGTATGGATTTTTTGTATTAGATATTAATAAGATTACTTCTGAAATATCATCTATAACTAATAGTACATATGTTGTATTACAATTATCAGACAATAATTCATTACAGATACCATCTACAGGTAGTACGTCTTGGTATGTAAAAACTGATTTAATACCAATGGGTGGTAGTATTATATCTATTCAGAAAAGTTATCCATTGTCTAATCTGATACCTATACCTCAGGTGTATGTAGGTAACAAACCTAATGTTACAGCTAATATACCTGAAAATGAAGTATGGGTAGATGGAACAGACTGGAAAACATTGGTAATGCATTTTAAATCTAATACAGAAGTATTAGAATTGCATAAGAACGATTATAACTACTACGTTATTAATAAGAGCGATATAGATAATATTATCACTGGTACATCTACACGTATATGGTTTACAACTCAAGACAATGAGTTAAAGACTAATGAGAATATGTTGTATGTAGGTCGGTATGTTGATACTGAGAATATTGCTAGACTTTTAGGTGGAAAGAGAATTATATTACGTAATAATAAACAATATATACATTCTATTCCTGATTCATTACCTATAATTACGTACACTGGTGATAATGTAGATCAGTTCGTTACATACGCTTACGAAAATGGTAAATATATTACTTTAGGTTCTACTAAATTTTCAGTAGATGATTTTAATATCGACCGTGGCTTAGATGGTAATAGCTTAAATGCATTACAAAATAAAGTAATCTATGATGCATTACAGGATAAGTACAATACAGCTGATATTACTGATAATGTAGAATCTGGTAATAATAACATTGTTACTAGTAGAGGTATACAAGCTATACTAGCATCTAAATTAAGTTGGGCTGATTTACGTAACATAACTTTATATCAGCTAATGAGAGAGTTACGTTTTCCGTGGAATATGCCTACTGAAATGTACTTTAAGATAGTAGTATATGCACCTCTTAAAGAACAAGATTTAGCTATATTCTATCCTACTTTAACACAGAGATTACAATTCTACAGTTATGGTGGTAATGGCTCATTTGTGTCAACAGACAACACATTCAGATATAGTACATATAGTAGCCCTAAATCTAAATATATAGATAATAATACAGGTAATGACGTATGGTTACAGAATAAATTTGATATAGCTATGCCAGCATCGCCATCAGTTGTATGTCTTTCTGGTACCACAAACAACTCTACTTATATCGGAAATACTGGTTCTGATATACAGTTTACCATAACTTCCGAAAATCCGGTAAATATGACTACTTTAGCTAATTTATCGTATAAGTTTAGAGCTTATTCTTCTAATGAAAGTAGTACTCATTCTCACATTAATAAGATATATGTATCCACATATCTATCGCCAGATGGTGTTGATTGGCATACTTTGCAAAATAAGACCATTTATAAGTGGGATGATAATTACGAAGAACTAAACGATTATATTTATTTGATACCAATTTTGGCATAATAAGAGGTGTTTATCATGAGTAACACTACACAATATATGTTAGACTATGATGGTTTAAAGATAATTACTGATAACGTAGTAAAAAGATGTGTTCCTTTAACAGGATTTGAAGCTAAAATTAATAACACCATACAACGTGTTATGCGTTCTTTTGATATCGATTTTATTCAGTATGCAACTTCGTTTGAAGATTTACCTGTTATAGGTACACAAGGTATACTGTATATGGTCATGAAAAGACCAGGTGATTATGTAGTATATTCATTTGAAGATAATAAATATGTTCAAGTAGGTGCATCTACATTTAAGAAAGATTTTGATCCTGATACTGAATTAAATGCAAATAGCACCAATATGGTAACTAATGCTGCAATTACAACAGAATTAAATAAGAAGTATACCAAGACAGGTATGGTAGCTACACCTACTGAGAATAGTAATGAACTAGTTGAAAGTGCTGGTATTAAATCTGTACTAGATCTTAAAGCTAATTCAGCTGATTTCAGTTTAATGAATAAATACGATCTTCGTAAAATATTCTATACTGAATATACAGCAGGTGCATATCTTAGAATATATGTAAGATTCTATAATAAAGATTTACTAGTTGATTTAGCAACGTCTGGTAATTATAAACCAGCTATACATAACTTAAATCTAGGAAATTTAGCATATTACAGTTATAATAGAACAGAAGCTATAGTTAGCGATAGTGTATCTTCAGTACCTGTAACTTGGACTGGTTCTGGTAAATCATACAACTCTATTGTACGAATTGGTCATGCAGTAAATGTAGGGACAAATTCATCTACTAATGGTCACATCACGAAATTATTTTCTACAGCGAATAGTTGGTTGAGATTAGCTAACTTAACTGATGGTAATTTATTCTTAGAAATAACATTCACTGATAAAATACCAGTTGAGTTATTAATGAATTCTACACTTACATTTAACGAATTAATGGCTACAGGCGAAAATGGTACTTATGGTAAGAGGTATGAACTAGTTCATAATGCTGCATATGTTACAACAGAAGTATCTGCTGATGCAATACATTGGAATGTATGGCGAGATGACCAACAAATGTATAGCGCAACAGCAGTTGAAGATGGTACTTTAGCTGGTGAAGGAACTTTTAATATACCTGTATTTAGATAATATAATTTTTATTATAAGCAGAGCTGAATATATATATTCAGCTCTGATTTTATTTAAGGTGGATTAATTATGTCAAATGTAAAATCTTTAGATGCTTTGGACATTAATGGATTAGCGATATTTAAAGAGAATATAGTCAAAAAGTATTTGACTCAAGGAGAAGCACCATCTGTTATTGCTCAAGCAGTATATAGAGCACTACAGTCACATAAGAAAGATGTAGTACACTTCTATTCTTCTTATTTTAATTTACCTGTTAAAGGTAATCCTGGTACTTTATATTTAGTACATAAAAGTGTAGATAAAGAACATACTACTGAATATCGTAACTATGATAACGCTATTTGGTTTTCAGTTCCTGGTAATGTATCATTCTTAACATGTGAATTCTCATCAGGATACACTATAACTTTGTCCAGAGAACTCAATGGTTATTTTATTCTTGATTTAAATGATGTAGATTCTAGTAAAGTATCATATTTGTATACATACACTACAACAAGAAATACTGTTCGTTTGTATAAACCTAACACAACAACATATATATCTTCTTATAGTGATTTAGCTGAGTTATCAGGTAATATAGTAGCTACAGCAGCAACTGATAAAGTAACTATAAATCATACATGTATATTACCTAGATTAGAATATGAAAATGATATACCTGATGAGTATAATGTTCCTGACGATGAAATATGGGTATTGTACGATTATGCAGATACTTTGTCATATAAAGTTGGTAGTTATAACTCAGGTATTCTAACGATTAGAAACAAATATGGTTATTTTGTTCTAAAGAAGGATATACATTTCCCTAGTGATCCAAATGTCAATGTTTATCAAACAACATTAGGTAATTCCAAGAATTTATGGGCATGTATAAGAGATAATTCGGCTTTTAGTATATACGACTCAAGCGAACTACATAGATTATGCGGTAGTATAGTAACATTACCACAAAACTCAGCATATCCACTATTTGGTATTTATCCATATGACCGTAGAAAAGCAGTGGCACATATGGATACTATTTCTGATAGTATCATACCTGATAATGAGGTATGGTTCGATAGTACATGTTGGCCAACTATGTTTGTTAGTTTCAACGGTGCTAATGGTGACTATACCGAACTTACAAAAAATGAAAGTGGTTATTACGTGTTATCAAAAGAGATGATAGATAATGCTACTATAACCAGTATGCATCTGGGTACAAAATCTTCTGGTAATACATTTAACACTTCAGACTCATATGGTTACATGAGGGATCGGACTGGATCTATTGTTAAAACGTTACCTAATGAATCTGATCCGGGTAATTATTACGATATAAGTTCCCGTGAACAAATATATGAATTTTTAGGTAAAGCGATATATATTGCTAGAGGCCATAATACACCACTGATTAATAGCTTAACTACTGCAGTTGATACTTCTCGTATACCTACTGATCAGGTGTGGCTAGATGGTACAAATTTTGGTAATGTAGATATTTTATATTTGTTACAGAGTAGTTCAGTTTATACTACACCTACTGCTAAACAGACAATGTATAAAAATAGATATGGTTATTTTGAAATAGCTTTAAATAATATATCATCGGGATATATTCTATTTGGTAGTACATCATCTGGATCAGCTAATAGTACTATTACTGCATATTTAAAGTGTAGTGATCCTGATGAGAATTCATACTGGCTTACTACAAACTATTTAACAAGTGTTAAGGGTAAAATAATAACAACCGCACCGAATTCGCAGATTATCGCACCAGTTAATGAATTAGGTGAACAGATTAGAGAAGTAATCGAATATATAGATCAAATTATCTCACCTGAAGATACTTCAGATAATAAATTTGTAACCTACACATATGAAAATAACAAATATGTACAAGTAGGTTCTTCTATCTTTGATACCGTAGATTTACATTTAGAGGATATAACTGATCAGGTATTAAGTCTGACTAGTACTAATGCTATTAGTAATAAAGCATTTTGTGATGCTCTTAGATACAAATACGATATCGCTAATATATTAGCTACTCCTGCTAGTGATTATGACAATATTGTAGAAAGTAGAGGTATTAAAGAGGCTATAGATAAATTAATTACCTGGGAAGATATAGACTGTATACCTATTACAGAAGAAGAGATACATGATTTATTTACTACTTATAAACCGATAACGTTAGAGCAAGCTAATTATTATCGTATCGTTATAAGAGGTAAGAAGTCAGAAGGTGCTAACTATCTAACTAAGATATTCGATACAGAGACATTAACTGGTTTAACATTTATATCTCGTTCTGAAGATGGTCCTTCAATGAGTGAAAAATTATCATTTGTTGAAGATGATACTGGTAGATATATTCCGGTTACTATAACTTGTGCTAATAAGTATAATAGTTCATCTCAGTTCTGGCCAGGTAATTTGTTTGATGATGCTTCAGATGGTTATTATCGTGCTGATACTTCAGATGACGATATGGTATTAACTATCGATATAAAACGTAAGCTATCTATGTCTACTTTACGTAAATTAACATTTAACTGTTTAGCAGGTAGACCGTATCAAAATACTATACCACCTGTAGCAAAATTATATGTATCTACATATGGTTCTATAGGAGGTGTAGACTACCCTACATTCAGAGAAAATGTTATTTATACACCGAATAAAGTAGCGAATGATGGTGTATATACGATTCCATTATTCCCTTCATCATGAGAGTAGTATAGTTCTATTGCTTATAGATAAATGACTAATACATACACACTACTACCCTAGGGTAGTAGTGTGTATACTTATGATATTTTAATTATTTAGTTTAGCTTCCAGAGCAGCTATTCTAGCTTCAAGTGCACTGGTAGTAGCCTTAGTAACTAATTCATCATCAGCAGTATAAGCACCACTGGTCTTATCCTTTGTGTAGTATACACCATGGTTAGTGAAGTTAACTCTAGTGCCAAGGTTCTTAGTTTGTCCATCAACATCGTTAATGAACTTAGCATAGAACTGTGCCCAGATGTCGTTATCACCTTGACCGTTGTTGACACCGATGAAAGAGATGATGTTAGCATTAGTATTCTTTACCTGAAAACCACCACCAGAACTCTCATTCCACACAGTAGAAGTAACAACACCGGTAGTAATCTTGTTAGTGACTAGATTGTACTGAGACTGTGCCTGTGTACCATTAGTAGTTACAGATTTACGAACAGTATCATTGGCTAAAGTGGTGACATCATCAGCGACAGTTGTGACATCGTTGGTAGCATTCTCAACACCAGTCTCGATGTTATTTAGCTTGGTTGAAGTGATAGTATTTCCTTTCTGCCACGTGTTTTTAGTGTATGTAGTCATTTATTATTCTCCTAGTATAGTTCCACCTGCTTCAGCAGTATCGGGATTAGGATCAATAAGTTCAGTACTGTCAATTACATTAAGAATAGGGTACATCTCTGGGCGATCTGTATAAGAGATCTTACCTACTTTATCAGCATATAGATATACTAACTTACCATCGCCTGTACCAAACTTATCAGTAGCATTTTCATCAGCACCTAATGTTATTAATTCATCATCAGTACCAATACAATCGATAAAATTGATAGTTAACTTAGTTGAATTAAATAAATCATTAGTATATACATCTTCTGCAGTAGCTGATGTATAATCCTGTAATAAGAATACTGAACGATAATTTTCATCAGCATCTATACTATCCCAAGTACAATTCTTAATATTGAAAACTATACCTGTAGCGTTAGTTCTATTTGACCATCTGATTACGTTAGATACAGAAGCAAAATGACAGTTTTCTATATTGACTACAGTATTATCTGCTAAAGCGAATATAGAAATAGCATTGTTACCCAAAGTACCTGTGAAATCACAGTCTTTAATTATTATTGATTTAGGAGCACTATTAACCAAACCTATTTCGATACTATTATAACCACTTTGTCCTATATTACCATTAGTTATAACTACATCTTCATTAGTACTAACTCTAATTGCTGCATTAGATACACTCTGAGTAATACTACCAGCAGTAGTTAGTCCATCTATGGTCACATTACCATTAGTTGCAGTAGTAGCTATACTTACACTGTTAGCAGTAGAATTAGACATATCTACGCTTGAACCTATTAATGCCCAAGATGAATCAACTAATGATGTCATAGTTAGGTCAGATACTAATAAATTTTTATCTGTATTGATGTAGGCATTATCTACTGTAGTATCGTCAATGAATTTAATATCTGTCTTATCTTCTAATATTTCAAGACGTCTACTTACTAAATTAAGTCTGTTTAGTATTGAATTTATACTAGATTCATTAACACGTACAGAATTTCTTATACCTAGTATACGTTGAATAAGTTCTGTTAAAGATTCTAAAGTAAAGTATGGGTATTGCATAATTAACTATTCTCCTCTTCATCTTTATCATCTTTGAACAAATTCTTGATAGCTTCTTCTGAGATAGGTTCACCGACAAGTTGATTTTCTTCAAGTTCGTCTATACGGTTTCTGTTATCACTAATATTATCTACATTAGTAGCTATGTTAGTAGTATTTGTGGCTATGTGCTCAGCATTAGTTTGTATAGCTAATATAGCATCATTAAGTCTAGTTAAAATACTATCAAAATCTATACTTTCTAAACTAGATGACAATGCATCTAATTTAGCATTTGCCTCGGCTATACTTGCATTGGTAGTATTTACTGACTCATTTAAAGATGTAACAGTTACATTAATAGCATTAACATCAGCTGATATATTAAAAATACCTGTTTCAATTTTATTAAGTTTAGCACTGGTGATAACATCACCATTTTTCCAAACAGTTTTAGTATATACAGACATATTAAAATCCTCCCTAGATTAATTTATTTATCTCAGCATCTAAGGTATGTTTAGCTTCGATAATATTATTAATCTTACCGTTAAATTTATCAGTAAGATTATTTATCTTAGTAGTTAAAGCATCACATTTAGATTTATTTTCTTCTATCTTGTCACTAATACAATTAACACTTGTTTGGATATGCTGTACTTTGGTATTAAGTTCATTTAAACTTTGATCTATATTCATACAGCACTCCATACATTAATCAGTTAATACAGTAGTATCAGCTATTGCAGAATCTGCTAAAGGAGGTGCTGACTCTACTGAGGATGTAGTTAAGCTTATGAACTTACGGATATGTGAACCACTGCCGAATGTTAATTCAACTAATACTTTAGCATCACTGTCAGCACGTACCTTCAAGTTAGCTAAATTATTTGTTAATTGTGTAGCTGTACCTTGTGTAGTGTAAGTCTCACCATCAGCTATATAACTTAAATAATTCTTAATGTTGTATACTTCACAGTTAGATGCAGTTAACTTTAAGGTAAATATTTCATTATCATCACCTGTTACAGTTACTGGAGGTATAACAGTCTCACCATCAGCAACTATCTTAACTGATTCGGGTACTGTAATTTCAGGTACGACAGTTTCTACACCAGCTATAACAGTTACAGGTACAGATGTTGTTATAATACCAGCAGAAACACCAGTTAGATCATCGATAGTGATAAGTACATCATGCTTACCTACGTTAGCACTTGCATACTTAAGACTCTTTAAGAATGTATTAAGTTTCTTAGCATTACCCTTAGTAGTAATAGTACCACCAGGAGATGCTAATGTAATCTTGTTAGAACTAATCAAATAACCATCTGGTACAGTTACACTTAACTGTAATGTTCTATCTAATCTATCATGTATAACAACACGAGTAGCTATCAATGAAGCTATCTTAGCTGTTATAGTAACACCAGTAGTGTCACCATTAGTGATAGTAGGATGAATGATAGTCTCAGTTGCACCTGCTGGTTTATGATCCTTGTCATATAAGTAAGCTACATTACCTGCAACAGTAATGTATTTAGATAATTCTTCTCTTAATTTCTTAGAACAATGTCCAGAAGCATACGTCATTTTGAAAATATCTGACTGTTTAGTATGTCCTGTGAAAGCCATGATTTCACGCCATGACATCGGTATGGTTTCTTTAATAGCTCTAAGAACTGTTCCTACAGATACTGCTTTATCTGTATCTACAGGAGTAATTATAAATCTATGATTTTCTGCATCAAGTGTTGCAGTCGGTTTATTTCTAGAAATAACATTTTTCATAATGATAAGACCTACGAAGGTAATATAATTGTAACCAAAAATAAATCTACCCAGAACAATAAATGTACAGTGCACTATACATTAAATTAATTGTTCATTTGTGAAGATCTGCCTGCATCTATGGTAAGATGCTCTATTACATAATAATAAAATAAATTAACTAGTAGTTTAACAGTAACAAATACCGTTAATCTCTTTATATTTATCAGTATGTTGCATATCTAATGTCGCATACCATAAATTATCTTTATATACTGCTATAAGTTTATTTTGGTATAACAATGCTTCATAAATAACATTGTTATGCATTATAGTAGCAGTGAATAATCCCTCAACACCATATCTTCTACTAGCTGGATGTAAACTACTTATTATTCTGTAATCATATATTTTCAAAGGGTTGTTAGTAAAATAAATAACCATGTATTATTTTCCTTAAATAGATGGATACTATCTATAGGGGATATCCCTATAGATAGCGAATGGATATTTTTAATTATAGATAGTGTTAAGGAATTGTTTATATAAACTATTATTGGGTAATGTAGGTTCAATAGTACTATTTTCAATATCTGTATTATCGAGTAGTTCTATTCCTTTATGTATAAAATATTTACTATTCAGATCTGTTGTACCATGAAACGCCCAACCTACTAGTAAATCAACTGGATACCAAACATTTCCTGATTTAGTAGGTAAGAACACCCATGGTACACGATAGTACTTATCTCGTATAACTAAAGGTAAATAGTTTCGCCATATAATTTCATTATTTTTAAGATAATTGAATTCTTTACGGTTCCATATAAAACCTTGTTCAGTTATAAAGTAATCTGGTGCATCAACAAAATCTAACAAACAAATCTTTATACTTTTATTTTTATTAAATAATTTAGATGTTACATATATCCTTTTGCTAGGATCATGTATACGGTCAATTAATTCTTGTAACATAATAATTCTCATGCATATACTTACTACTATAGTAAGTATATGCATATATAGATAATTACATAGTTTTAAATAAGTGAGACATCATGTATAACGAGTTGTTACGCATGTCATCTAACCTATCTTCTAATATAGCACAGTCTCTATCTAATTTACCATCTTTAATCATCTGCCATAAATTAACAGGCTCTAATATAAATAGATTATGTAGTGTGTTAATAGCAGCTTTACCAAATTCAGTATCAGTGAATCTTTTAGCTTTTTGCATTTGAGCTTCTGTTTCTCTACATTTAGCTATCCATTCATACACACAACCATCAGGTAATTTTTCTTCTTTAAATACACCCTTAGAATTTTCTAATATACGTTTTAATCTATTGTAATTGTTTTCATAAATAACTGGTTCTAAGTAGTTCATTAATGAAATACTATCACAAATGCTTAAATATATATTAACCACAGCACTATAAATAGATAGTTTATTTATAGATCTGTCATGATGAGTTAAATTAAATTCTGGACTAGCATTAACGATATAATTTATAGCTTTATCGAATTTAACTAAACCAGAAGCTAAATGATTACCATATCCTTGTCTGGATACAAATTCATCAGCCCATCTTTCTAATAAAAACAAACTATTTTTATTATTACGTCTATCAGCTGCTTTACCACCATCACCATGTTCATCTACATAACAATATTTCATTAATTCTACTAAGGTTATCATTTGCATAGCTAATAACACTATATCTGCTATAACAATAGCTAAAAGATTAACTAATGCCATAATCACATTAATAGGTAACATTACGGTACTGATTATAATACTTCCTTTACCTTTATCTTTTTCTGCTACATCTAATAATGTATTAAGTTTGCCTATCATAGTTGCTACTTTTAATACATTATCTTTTAAATTCTTAGCATCTCCTACATTAGAAAGATCAGACTTATTAACTATAGATACGATTTTAGTTACAACTTGCGTATCTAATGCTTTTATTAAAGTTTTAGCATCTTTGACATCACCTGACCTTTTAATATTAACAGCATCATTACGTATACGGCTACTAGTAACATACATATCAGCAGCATGTTCTATAACAGTCATAGCGTGACCACATTCATGCATTATGATAGCTGCTAACTCTTCAGCAGTTAGTTCAGTAGCATATTGCTCGTCAATATATTCTCCTAAACAAAAAGCAAATATGGCATCGAAGTATATAGCTTGTATTGTTATAGGTATCTTCTTACCTATAGTAGTTTTCTTTAATCTACCACTATCTAAATCAATACACTCTGCTAATTCTTTAACATCATCTGCATACTTACCTGATAATTCAGTGTTACTATAATTAGTACCAGTCATGTTCATAATAGATCGATACATATCTGGACCCATAGCGTTAATATCTATATTAACAGCAAAGAAACCACATGGTGTAGTTGATCCATCATCAGAACCGTATATATTAAAATTCTTTACTTTAAATCCTAAATCTTTTTCTAATACTTTAATGAATTTAGGACCCATCGTTTTATTACAAAATTGTATTACATTTCTTATACGAAATAGTCTTCTTTTATAGAAATCATCTGGTATATTACTGTAATCTAAGTTATCTCTAAAATCTATAACTTCTTGAAATACAGCAGTTAGATCTTTACCTAATTGAGAACTTGTCTGGAAACTAATAGCTTCCATACCAAAAAAATTATTATACATTTACATATCCTTTAATAAACTTACCGAATGATACTATCACATAATTATAATTATTTCGGTATTAAACAAAAAAGAAACCCACATGTGTGGTAAAGAAAACTCATAGTTTTACTTTTCTGGTGAATGCAAAATTACAGGATGTTCATGATGTCATCAAGCCTGTAATATTTGATGATGCGGTCATTATCTAAGTGATGGGCGGCGTGGAATGCACCGTCTGCCCTGAGCCAGGCCTTGATAATTTGCACCTTGCCGGAGGCCCGAACAACTAAGTAGGTAGTGTAGCTGTGATCGGTAGCCATGATTCACCTCCTCCCTTCGCAGGGACAGCACTCCCGTTACTCTGATAATGGCACTGACGGAGTGACAACCAGTTGGTGATACTGATTGCACCCTAATTATATAGAAATAAAAAATAATGATATACACTGTACCATGGATATCCATGGTACAGTGTATAAGTTTAAGTTAGAATAATATTATCAATTATGGATTCTTCTTAGTAGTGGGTTTTGTTACACCATTAGCAGACACACATGATTGATATGATGCTGCAACTTTGCATAACTTAGCAATTAATTTTTCTCTCAAACCTAGTACTTTAACAAATACTGAGTTCATTTTAACTGCAGCAAGAGTACCCTCTTTAGCATCTTTAGTTGCATCATATCCTTGTGATTCACCTGTAACAAGTCTAGCAGTCTGTTCTGCAATAGCTTTTGCCTGCTCATTAGCACGTTTGATTGTGTCAAGTCCCTGACGTTGCTTTAATATTACTACTAGTTCATTTGCACATGACTCTAACATCGCTTCCATGATCTCTTTAACATTAGTATCTTGATCATCAACTTCTAGAAGAGTTATGTTATTTGTAGTAATTGTTGTTTTATCAAGTGCTATATTAATAGAACCTTTTGATTTAACTTTACCTAAATCTTCAGATTCTTTACCTAAATCAGAAATAGATTCTGCATATGGTTCAATCGCATCTCTGTTAAATCTATCGATATATTGTTTTAGTTGATCATGGCCTTCTTTATCATCAGAATCTTTAGTTCTACCATATCCGGAAGTATCGTTAGCTCTGGTTTTTACGTTACTTGCTATTCTATTAAATCTATCAGTAATTACCTTAGCTAAACCACCTACAGACGATAATACGTCGGTGCCAGCATTCGCAACTGTATTCTTTGAAAGACTAAAGATCTGTTTAATTTCATCATTTACTTTCGTGAATGCTTTATTGTAGCGATCCATCTCTGTTGTACTAACATACTTAACTGACTTATCTTTAACGTCTTTAAATTTCTTATTAGTAGAATTTCTAAAATACTTAAGTAATTTACCTACACGTAAATCTAAGTTACCGCAAGCTTCACGGAACCAATCCATAACCTTACGGAAGAAGTTAACAATCTTAGCCCACTGTTCTTTGATCCAATTCCAAATCTTAGTAAAGATACCATCAGATTCCATAGCAGCGATGAATGCCTGAGAAGATGAACTTCTAGGAGAACCAACAGAATCCATAGACTCACAGCTAGGGAAGCTATAACCGATCATACTGTTAAGCTGACCTTGGTTGTTGTATAAAGATAAGAAAGTACGATCGATACCGTTCTGCTTAACGTGTCTGTACATGTTAAGAACCTGATCGAATACCATGTTAGCAGCTTCAGCCTTAGTGTCAGCTGTTTCAGCTTCACCAGCAATCTCACCGCCCTCTGCACCAACATCCTCAGCAACAGACTCAGCCTCTAAAGCTTCACCTGAATCAGGCATAGTTACATCGTTATTAATTTCAATATCGCCTTCCATGAAAGACTCACATCCAGCAAACATAGCATTAAAATTAGCCATTATTTTACTCCGAGTAAAAAAATAAAAAATATTTCGTTCCTACGAAAACGAATTTGTTAACAAATATTATCTATACTAAGAACCCCAATTCTTTGCATAAATAATTCATATTATATTTTATATGTACGATTAATTATTCTGCACAGTCAGTTACATTATCTCTATTATCCTGTACACAATAAAACATATTCACATATGCACGCACTAGTTCGTTTTCAGGTCTATTAGCATTATGTGCACATTTAGATAACTTATATAGTTTATCATCATACACTACTCTAACAAACTCCTTTGGACCAACTAATACTTCTTCTAATTCCATACTTGAATATGGTTCTATACGAATATTGTCGTTACAATAATAGAATTTACCATAACCGTGTTCATATAACCATTCCCATGATACATGTAATCCATATAGCGCCTCTAGTATAATACCCCAGTTTTTATATGCTGGACATACACCTTGACGATATTGAATTTTGTTCATAATATCTAAGCATATAGATGCTAGTTTATTAGTAAATGGATATACGTTATATCTATCTGCACCATTGTGTGCTATTTTGATATCTTTATTGACTTCTATATTGGATTGTACTATTTTGTTCAACAACTCGAATTCATTAACGATAGGTCTCCTTATACAAGGTTTACCGTCTAATAAATCGTCTATGTTAGTACACAAAGCACTTTCAATTTCAATAGCAGAACTGTCACTTTTAGTTAAAGAGTCAGTTAAGTTATTTAAATTAGTTATTACTGCACCATCTAGACGAATAGTTGTTTGTTTTAACAGTGTAGGGATAGATTCGATTAGATACTCTAATATCTTATTTAGCTTATATGCATTATACGCATATAATTCTGGCATATGAGTTTTATAGAACTTTTTAATAAGATCTTTATTATCTTTCCATCCAGTTCCAAATTCTTCACCATACTTAGCAGCTATATACGGAGTTACTCTACGAATATCAGCTTGCTTAAGTACTTCACACAGTATTAAAGCTTTTTGCATAGCAAAATTACATGCGAAGTTTTCTTTAGGTAACACTTTATCAACAAATTCTAGCATGTATTACTCTCCGTTCTCAAATGCTTGAATAGCTTCATCGTATTCAGTTATTTTAGCATCATAAGCTTTAATAATGTTTTCTAATTTAGCATACTCTTTACTTGATTTATCTTTTTCTGCTAATTCCATACGTAATACTGCTACATGTGTTTCCAACCACTCTTTAGTTTCTTTATTACGATTATTACGTTCTAGTTTATAATCGTCAATGAAATTCATTACGTGGTCATATAAATTAAGACACGATAATGCAGACAGAATAGAATCTAATATATCAGCTGTATAGAAATTACGTACTGAGCCAATATACTGATTAAAACTAAATTTACCATTAGCACCTAAAATAAGATCAGCATTTTGTCTTTTAATCTTAGTCATATCCTGATTAAAGTTGTAGTAACCTTTACGATCACAGAAGTTGCTAACTATCTTAGATACTTTATCTACGTTATCTAGCATATACTCTTCACGGTAACGTGGTATATCGTCCTGTGTATCACTAGTTACACGTATTAAATATGTATAAAGATATTGAGTAAAGGTTGCAACACGTGTACTATCACGGCAGATACCCAATATAGCTAACTGACTCATTTTAGTTTCATATAGCTCTACTTTATCATTTTCCATAAAGCTATCGATATTATTAAGAATCTCGTTAAGAACCGGAATTATATCTTTATTGATAGCTTTTAAACTACTTAGAAAACATTTACGTTCTAATGCACTAGCAGAACTAGATAATCCTTTATTATATCTATCATAGACATCTCTAGATTTACTTGGAGTAGCATTTAGTGCTTGTGTAACCTTAAGCATCCATGAGTTCATTTCTTGAGATGACAGAACATTCAATGCTTCGAAATTAGCTTTATGCATCTCAATATTCTGTTTAAGAATAGTAATGACATCATCTTTACGTAGACTCTGCATTTGAGCTTTATCTTTAGTATGATTTATAAGAGCACTGCCTAGTGCCTGGAATACATTGACTATACCCATTTATTTATACTCCTTAGAATCTAGGTGCCATACCCTGTGCATAATTCTTCATCATAGCTAAAATATCAGTAGCTTCTGTTTTAGCATTTTTCTTCATTTGTTCAAATGTAAATATTGATGGATCAGTTATACCGTGATAATACATAGTTACTTTATTGTACATGGTATCAACTACAACAACCATCATGGACATTGTACTATTAAAGAATTTTTGTCTTGCACTGTAAGTTTTAAAATTAACACCACTGTCACTACATGCTTTATCAAAAGTTTTCTTCTCATAAATCAATATAGTATTAGCAATATTTTGTCTTTCAGGAGTTACCTGAGCAAGTTTTAACCAGAAGTTACTTAATGAATTCTCTTTACGATCAATCATTTGTTGTAAAGTACCGGTTTTATCTTTCTTAAGTGCTTTGAATCTCTGTTTACGTAAATCATTGCCTAATAAGAAATCAGAGAAAAATTTGATTTCACCTGCACTTGCTTGAATCCATCTCTGATGTAACGATGGTTTAAAATTAACAGCTACAAATTGTTTAATAACATCATTAGGTACAAAGTTAGGTTGTAAGTTAAGTAAAATGTTAACTGTAAAAGTAGTACCTTTATCACCATTATTAAATTCTACTTGTATGATACGACCAGATGGTAACGGAATATCCATACCAGCAGCCATATCTTTATTATTAGTTTTAGAACCACTGTAACCTGCTGATTGTTGAGCAGATTCACCTTGTTCTTTTTCTCTAAACGGATTTAATGTATCTAATACACCATCACTATCGTTACCAGATAAAAAGTAACTTTTCATCATAGTGTTAATTGATACAGGTGACCAATCTTCTGTAGCAACTACTGACATACTGTCACGTACTTTCTTAGTTCCTTGAACATACTGATTCATGTTCATTGCTGTCATAATAAGACCAATATATAAATTCATTATGTTCTGCATGACAGGCGTTAGTATATCTTCTTCTGCTAATGTATTATCGATATATACTCTACTATTAACTATAGAACGTCGAGTATATTGAAATAGAGACATTGATGTACTATCCTCGATGTTCTGAATAGCGTTAACTAATCCACCGAATGATAGGTCACCGTTTTGATTTGTAAAAGTTGCCATAACGGATTATCCTTCTATATAGTAAGAATATTATCATAGAATATTAAGAATTAATTGGCAAATTCTATGAATATTATACGAATAACTCTAGGAGTTTAAGCTATGAGTGAATTGCCTCCACACATTAAATATTATACTCAGCAAACTAAAGATAGTGATACAGAATCTAAGTTAGCATCTCAATATAGTTTGTCTGATCTAGACGATACTTTAAATACAGATAAATATAGTAGACCAGGTACATTTTTCTCAGACGCAGGTAATTGGAAGAATTTTGGTAACGCAATTTTAAATGAATCATTCCGTTCAGCAGGTGTTGGTCCACATAAAAACATTATGCAAAACTTTCTATCTAGACTAGATAGACATGGTAATACCTATGCACCTACTAACACAATGAACTATGGTTATACATTTATAACTAGACCTAGATTTAATTTAACTACTGGTAATTTATTACAACATCCAGTAACTGCATTATTAGCAAATGGTGAGCAGATTGATAAGAATAGTGTTTCATTTATGATACGTATGTTGATGGATACACGATTATGTTCAGGACAACGTGTGTTAGGTGCAGAATTAACTAATGAAGATGTTGCTATATATAAAGCTGCTCAGACTAGTGGATTATTAGATACTAGTAATCCATTCTTTACTCCATTGTGTAATGGATTACGTGGTATATCCGGTTGGCCTGACTTTAACTTAGAAACAGCTACTATGGGTGAAGACTTCCATAGTGGTGATTTTACTTTTGTTAAAGGATCTGATATGCTTATCCGTACAACAGAATTATCATTAGAATTTGCTGATGTACAAGGATCAATAATTTTATCATGTATGTTTTATTGGTGTTTGTTGATGGCACTACAAGCTAAAGGTGTTATTCATGCATATCCAGATGACGTATATGAACAAAGATTAAACTATACTGTATCTATATACAGATTCATAACTGATGCTACACGTAGAAATATTCTTTGGTGGAGTAAAGCAACAGGATGTTTCCCTAAGTCAGCACCTATTGGTCAATTATTTAATATTAATCAAGGCGAAGTTACTATTTCTTCAGCTAAACAATTCAGTATACCCTTTACAGCTAATGTAATTGAATACAATAATCCTAGTATATTGTTTGATTTTAGACAGCTTATACGTAACTATGTAAGTGATTTTGATAATATTAATAAATGGCCTATAGTACCAAATAATCCAATAACAGGTACAGCATTAGCTAATTGGAACTATATCGGTTTACCTGATATAATTGATGGTGAGACCTCTCTTGAATTAGTATGGAGAACTAATAAAGCTAAATATAGTGATAACTGGCCTACTGGCGAGTATGCTGGTGATACATCATCTGTAGATAAATCTTCAGCAGAACTTTATAAAGAGCGAGATAAACAGATAAATAAATTTGCTGATGATTTAACTAAGAATAATAAGGAGTAAATTTATGTTTGAAAATAAATCTACACTAATAGGTGCATTATCGAATCCGATGACGATAGCATCTATGGCATTAACAGAAATAGAGAATAGACTTGGTGGTAATACAATTATAGCTGACCCAAATACACCATTTTGTCATTTATTAGAATTTGGATCTTCAATATCAGCATCAGTTATAAATGATATTAATGAAAAATTCCCAGCACTTTATCCTAAACGTGCTAGGACCATGGAAGAGTTATATGCACATATGAGTGATTTTGATTATCTTCGTATGTATAGTACACCTGCACAAGCTCAGTTGCGTATGATGTTACCTAAGAAATACTTACAAGATCAAGCTGTTTCTTATAATGAAAACTATAGTAAATTATCTATACCTAGAGATACTGTATTTATTATAGGTAAGTATACATTTGGTTTGTATTATCCTATTAATATTCTAATAAACAAATATACCAATACGTTTACTGTAGTGTATGATACTACAGAGATGAATCCTTTACACTTATTAGATAAAAATGTTATTAACAAATACGATATAACGTATAGTGGTTTAGATTATTTGGTTATGGATTTTCCTATATATCAATTTGCTAAATCTTCTATAGTAGAACCACTTGTAGCTGAAACAGGATTTACTAAGAAATTAAACTATAATGATGATTTTTATGCTGTAAGAATATTCAATTATAGAAACGGTACTTATACTGAAATGTCACAGACACAATCACATACCGTGTATGATATTTCAAATCCAACAGTACAAGTACAAGTATTGCCTGATGAAAAGAAAGTTAAACTTATTATACCACAAATATACTTCGATGAAGGTATAATGGGTAGTAAATTACTTATAGAGTTGTATACAACAGTAGGTAGTTTAAATATAGATACAACTAGTATGAATACAACAAATATAGGTATAATTTATAACGTAGATTCACGAAGTGATCCTGTCTATACATTACCGTTTAAAAATATACCGTTTGATAATATTGTTCAGATATCTTCTACACATATCGCAGGTGGAACCAATGCTATTACAGTAGATGAATTACGTAAGAGAGTAATTAATGATACTTTACATGATAAAGTATTGATAACTGAAAAAGAATTAACTACTTATTTAGAAGATAATGATTTCTATGTTAAGAAATCACTAGACAATGTAACTGATCGTATTTATAATGCATATAAAGTTATTCGTGATTCTAATGGATCAGTTATTCCATCATTACAAACAGATTTGTTCTTTAAAGGTGATTTTAGTACTACGGATGAGTATTCATCTTTTCTGTATCACGGAAGTGATAATAGTGTAACTATATTACCAGCTGCTTTATATCGTTATAATGAAGATGGTAATTGTGCTGTTCCTCTTACTGATACAGAGATTAACAATTTATCTAATCTTACTAAAGAAGAATTGATAAATAAACTTAATACTAATCATTACCTTAAGAATCCTTACTATTTACGTATATCTACAGATAGAGAATTTCCTAGAGCAGATACATTTGATTTACAAAGACCTACTATAAATAGAACTATATTCGTAGAAGATAACTACGAATTAGCATCTAAATTACTTTCATTTGGTGCAACTATAACACATGACACTGTTGGTAATTATAATGTAACATTTACTGTTACTAGGTCTGATGATTTAATCAATATTAATCCTAGTGATATTGTAATATACGCTATGGTTAAAAGTAATGCTGGTAAGTGGGTAGGTACAGAATGTACATATGTAACTACTGATAGTAATACTAGATTAGATACATATACGTTTAATATACCTACTAATTATAGATTAACTTTAAATAACGAGATAGGTGTTACTTATATATCAACTGATTCTGTACATGTAGAACCAGAACATTTGATTAACCTTACATCAGATTTTCATCTGGTATTTATGGTAAATAGATATGTTTTACCTTCAGTAACAGATGCAACTGAAACTCTTATGGAAGGAGTACCTGATTATATTAAAGTATTAAATGTAGGTATATCTAGACAATATTTCAATATTACATTAGGTACATGTTTAAATGATGTCATTAAGAACAATATTGAGATATCGGTAAATAAACAGACATATGCAACTTATGATGCAGATGTACCAGCAAGGTATGAACAAGATGTTTATGCTGTTGATGAGAATGGATATATTCAGACTACAGTTAATGATGATGGTACATTAGGTGTTACTAAATTACACGAAGTAGGAGAAGTTATCACTAAAGATAATGGTCAAATCGTATATGCTCATCGTAAAGGTGATTATATTAGAGATAATAATGGTGAACTTATAGTAGTTGTAGATAAGGAACTTACATATTTTATTGATATGATGTTTATTGATGCTAAGATGTTCTTCTCAAGTAGACGAACTGAACTAGATTTCCAATCTAATGTATATAGTTTATTAGGTGGTTATCTATCAGTTATACGTAATATAAAAGAAGAATTATTAGAAAGAACTAATATCTACTTCAAGTGTGTTAAATCTATAGGAACAGCTAAGATTAATCTAGGTGATGGCTTAACCGGTACTGAAGATATTGAAATGAGTTTCCGTATCGTTTGTTATGTACCATCATACGTTAAGAAGAATGAAGATATTCAGAAGAGTATTACAGATATGACTTGTAGTGCTATTGAAAATGCTATTAATAGTAAAACTATATCTATGCTTGATATATTTGAATCTGTTAAGAGTAAGATGAGTGATTACATTGATCACTTCGACTTATTAGGTATTAACAATAGTGTTAACTTACAAACATTTGTTATACTTGATGAAGACAGTCAACCATCTATACGTAGAATATTAATATTAACTGATGATAAAGTTATATCTCTAAAGAAACAAATAGATATAACTTTTGTAGCGTTAGAGTCTAACACAAATATAAGTACTTATACTGAGTAATAAATAATATACTACTAGTGGCATATGCCACTAGTAGTATATGTTATAATTTTTAGTATCAGTACACTGGTATATCATTTACAGCTTTTTCTGCATCATTATTGGAAGTAGATGCAGCAATAGATTGCTCATCTGAACGTTTAACATGTGTACTAATATGCTTTAGCATACCTTCAGTTATCTTAGTATCATCCAAAATTAGCTTTAATAATTTAGATAATATACTTACTGTGTTTTTGTACTTTTTAACGTCAGATTTAAGCTTAGCTATTTTATCTCGAGCATTATCTGGTCCCTTGATAGCTTTAGTGATTTTGTCACTTTTGCCATTAATCCACTTATCAAATTCATCCTGTCCTGGACCCTTTTTTATGTTATGCGCTTGTTTATTGTTTACTGTATTCGCTAATGTGCTCGCACTCTTTTCGTATCGATCAATTTTATCTTTACTATCTTTAATGATTTTGCCTATAGTGAGTATAAGTTTTTCAAAATCAGCAGTAGTACGATCAGCTATATTAAGAACTCTATCTTTACCAGCATTATCCTTAATAGTTATTTTCTCGATATGCTGATTTTTATTTTTAGTAGTAAAATTCTCAATAAACGATTTAATATTAGTATATTCTTCTACTGATAATCCAGGTACTGTTTCCTTTGTACCAACATTAGGTGCACTAGAGTTAGTAGCACTTTCTACTTTCTTCATTATTTCGTTATACTTAGCTACAGCTGTAGGAGAGACTACTTCAGCATCAAATTCCTTATCGTCCATACGTGTAGCCTTTAATGCTTTAATAGCTTTCTTATTATTCTCAGTTTTATTTCTGAATAATCCTAAGAACTTATTAAACATCTCTCCGATCCAAGAACACAATGCTTTAAGCTTTTCTATAACCCACTTAATAGCATTAGTGATGGCTTCTAGTATACCTTCCATACATACTTGTTTATAAGTAGCAAGATCTACATCAAAACCATCAAAAGACTCGTTACACGGGTATATCATTCCAGCTAAAGCATCTAGTTCATAATGTGTATTATGAACTTTGACGAAAGATCTATCAACACCATACTTAGTGACATAATCATACATAGAAAATGCCTTGTCTAGCATCAATAGATTTCCGTCTAATTTTAACATAATATTTTCACATTTGAGCTGAGTGTTCTCGAAGTCTAATTCTTCTAAACAAACATCATTCATATGTGGTTTACCTTATTTGTGAAATAATTTATTTAAGAAATTAACTACTAACTCTGTAGCTACTTCATTTTCTACATTATCTAAGTCTGTTTCAGAAATAGAATCTTCTTCTGCTTCCATAACTTTCTTAGTCATTAATTCACCATAACGTTTATGAATGTCTTTTAGAAGAGTACCCTTATACTTTGTATCTAATACAAAGTCATATAAGCAACTTTGTAGATTGTGATCAGGAGTAGTAAATACACGACGATTAAACGTATTTAAAGTAGTATTCTTAACACCTTTAACAAAATCACTTCTTAAGATACCTTTAGGTAAGAATGATTCATCTAAAGATTCAACATAAGCAAGTAGTTTTTCCTGAGCAACAACTTTCATAGTCTTACGTTGTTCTCTTGCTACATTCTGTACTAACTCAATATGTTTAAGTTTACATGTTTCAACAGCTTTCTTACCAAATGTCTTAACATCTCTACCATTGATACCCATAGATGGAAATGCTTTATTAGGTAATGTATGATAAACTTGAACATAAGCTGCTAATTCAGTATTACTTACACCTTCACCATTCTTTTCCATTTCGTCAAGAACATCTTCATTAGCTACATTCTCATCTACTAATACAGTATTTACTTTGTTAAATGCTTTGCGTAATGAAACCATAGTGTATGCACCTAATTCAAATACAGCTAATACTTTATCCATATTCTTGTGCATTTTCTCAAAAGTAGCATCACTTACATTAAGCGGAGCTTTCTTAAACTGTTGTAGTATAGGTAAATATCTTTCGCAATAAACTCTAAACTCTTTAATAGCTTTACCGTATTTGTGATTACGTACATTATAACTAAATAAAGATTTAGTAAAAGATTTTAATGAATACTTGTTAGTGATAGCACGATACATGGTTTCAACATCTTTTTGTTTAGTTTCATCGTCATCTACTATACGTTCAACTATTTCTTTAGCTGTATCTTCATCTACAGGAATACTGTCGATTTCAGTTAAATGACTTTCAGCTGTATCAAGAGCAGTCTCTACATTATAATTAGGACTAACACCTGAAATATCTTTATAATTATCAGCTATAACTTCTTCACCACCAAATGTAGCAAATAAAGTATTCCACTTGCATAAGTCTAATCTCATTTCAGGTACTGATGCATTAGGATCAGTTACACCATCAGCGTCTAATTCGTTATTAGTACAATTTGTTATATCGTTAGCTAATTCATCTACTGTAGTAGAAACATCACTTGCTAATATACTAAATGACTTACCGATATTAGTACCTAATTGTTTAGATATATTATCTAGTCTATCAAAACAAGCATCTAACTTACCAGATCTCTTTAGTTTGTTATAAGCATTAGCTACACGTTCACAGATCATCTGTTTATATTCTTCATCAGTCTGACCTTGCTTACGTTCTATATCTCCTACTTCATTATTAACTTCTTCAGAAATAACATCGATAGCTGCATTAACTTCTGGGTTATCTGTCTTTAATCCACTATCAGTAACTTCATCAATTTCAGCAGCTAACATTGTAGCATATACACTACTATCTATTTCAGTTAAGTTCATTGTTATTTCTCCTTGTTAGTTTTAACTACTTTAGAATATACTAAATTAGCTAAGTTAGTTTTGTTTATATTGTTAGATGATCCCATTGATGAAATGGCTGAACGGGTCATATCGATTTTAATTAGATTAGAGAGTACTTTATCTCTTATCTCTCTAGCTTTAGTATTATCATGATTATTCATAGATGCGCATCCTTTAATTGTACAATATGTTAAAGTTCATAGAATGAAATGTTTGTTACTATAGGTATATAAGGAGTATTTATATGTCAAGAGAAATTATGCTCGCTATACTCGAAGAAGAACTCACTGTCGACGAGAATAAGCCTATACAGCCTTTGACAGAAACACCTGCAAAAGTATATAAACCAAAAAATTTAACTGAAGCAGAAGATGAGATACAAGAGAAAGAAACTACAGAAGAAGATAAAGATGAAGAATATAGAGAAGAACATAATCCTGACGAGGAATCTGAGGAAACACCAGATGAAACAGTAGACTCTATCGGAGATATGAATAATTCAGATGAAGAGCTAGATGATAAGCTAATGAAGTTCACTGTTTATCAGTTATTAACAACACAGTTTTTAAAGATGGAATATGGTACTCCTAGTGGCAGTGATAGTTTCTGTCCTACTTGTGGTACTGAAGATGCTGCTGATGCAGCTATCATTGACAATGAAATATCTCCTGCTAAACGTACTGAACCATTTGGATCTACTGATGGTGGTTCTGGTGGTAGTGATTTCGGTAGTAGCAGCGATTCTGGTGGAGAAGGTGATGATGATTTCGATATGGATTTTAGCTTTTACTATAAGCAAAGAGTAGCATTGGAACACTGTATACCTGGTACCGAAAACTTTGTTAGAACTTTTACAGGATTATTTAAATTCGGTGAAAAGATATTTCATACTGTAGCTCAGCAGTTTACTAGATTGACACGCTTAGTGTTACGTGTAGGAGAACATAACTTAGTAAAAGTTAGATATATGGCTAAATTTTATCAATTTAAATTTAGTAAACTTATAAACTTTATTGATGATGAAGCATTAGCAAAAATAGATGTTGAAGTATGGAAAGCAGATGATTGGTCAAAAATCAAAGACAATTGTCACGCAATATATAAATTATTAACTGAAATGGAAAATCAACTAGCTGTTAAATCAGGTAAGTTTAAAGATGTTAAAGCTAACTATGAAAAAGCTTTTTCGAAAATAAAGGTTAGTATAACTGATACAGAGAGTAAAAATAACACCCACGAGTTATATAAATTAAGAGAAGGTGGTTCTTTATCTGAATTAGGATATAGTAAAGAAAACGTAGTTAGAATGTTTAGACAACTAGAAGAACTTGGTGAGATAGTTGGTATGGAAGCAATGGGTAAAATCAATGCTGCTCTTAAGAAATCTATGCTACATATTAAAACAGAAACTGTCCGTATTAAAACCTTACAAGAAACAAAACCTAATGATGCTAAACTAAAACAAGAAATGGATATGTTAACTGCGTATAATCTAAGATATACATATCTATCTAACTGTGTTAACACATACGTAATGATAACTGATCAATTAACTACAGACTTATATAAAATTAGTAAAGCGTTTGAAACATCTATCATTCCTAAATATGTGAGGTAGTAAATGTCTAATTTTTTACGTACAGAATCTGAAAAGATTCTAATGGAAGCTTTGAAAAGTAGTGATAATAGTTCTGGACGTGATATCTTACGTGATGATGATGATTCTTGGTATAAAATACCTTATCAGATAACATTTGGTAAAAAATTTGATACAGTTAAAGAAGATATTTTATTTAGAACACAGAATTTAACTGGTATAAATGGATCTGATGATATCGGTGTTCATAATCCTGATGCTGTTAATAGTTCATATGTGTCATCAGTATTCGGGTTAGAGGATGATACCAATACTTTAACTATGCTAGATAAAGCTTATTATCAAGATACTCGTGTAGGTGCTAATGATGCATTAAACTGTCTATGGCAATTTAACCGAGATGATGATATTTTACATAACGTATCAGTTGTTAGTATGCATAGTGGAACTAAAATTGGTTTAAGTAGAGTATATTCTAATACTACGCAAACCAATCAACAGATAGCATATTTTACCTTTGGTGTACCATACTACTCATCAATATTACACTTTCATAAAAATGCATTTAATGAAAAATTAATAACTATTAACCAACAAGGTTATGACTCAGATGAGGGTAGCACTAAATTAGGTGAATTATTTGGTGAAGGATTGGTGTTATTAGTAGCATTACCTATCCTACCACTTAAGTTGTTTTATGAGATTTCTAAAAAGAGTGCTAATAATTATAAGATAAATCGTTTCTATGAATTACGTGGTCGTATGCAACTATACTACAAATATGTGGATAGTATGTTAGCTCATTGGTTAGTAGCTAGTGGGTTATATGGTAATAATTTATCAATAGTTGGATTAAGTGATAAATTGGTAGCTGATCCTAATTGTTTACCATTAGCATTACGATTAACTGGTGCAAGTATATGGGAAATAGTTTCTAGAAAAGCGGTTAATGCTGGAGTATACATATACGATAAAAAGAAACGTGCAAAAATAATAGAAGAATCATTATACGGTACGAAGGCTACTCCTCTTAGATATAAAGCTGAAAAAGATAGTCGTGTTAAATTTAGTGCTGAAGAACTTGCAAGTAGTATGGATTCGGTGGCTAATAATACTTTATTCAACAGTGCTGAACGATCTGTAACTGCAACTACAGCTGATGCACAAGACAGTTTATATGAAGAATACACAATTGCTAATACTGTGCAAGTTTATACTAATAAAAATAATAAACTAGGATTCACACATAAAGATGAAACATTAGCATATGAAGATGACCATGGTTCATGGGATAAAGTATTTGCTAAATCTGCATTAGGTGCTACACAGTTTATAGGTTTCCGTGTTGATAAGAGTACAGATGCCAGTGAATCATTTAGTAATAGCACATCACCGTCTGCGTTTGCTGAGAATTTTAACTCAAAAGTTAAAGAGGTAGCTGCTCAATCAATCGATATGGGTATTAAAGGTGCTTCATCTGGTGATAGTTGGATAGAGTCAGTAGTACAAGATCTTAAAAGTATAGGAGTTGGTCTATTAGAAGGATTAAAAGCGATTGATTTCATAGGGCTTACTGACTTAGCTAATGCCGTTATGACAGGTGCATTTATAGATATACCAGAACAATATTCAGGTTCTGATTTTAATAAAAGTCATTCTCTATCATTTCAATTAAGATCTCCTTATGGTGATAAGGTATCAATATATCAATCTATTATTGTTCCACTGTTCTGTATATTAGCAGGAGCATTACCAAGAGCAGGTGGTGCTAATTCATATGTACAACCTTTCTTATGTCGTGTTTATTGTAAAGGAATGTTTGCAATACCAATGGGTATTATCGATAGCATTTCAATAAAACGTGGTGATAGTGAATTTGGTTGGACTTATGATAATATACCTACTTGTGTAGATGTTAATATAAGCATTAAAGATATGTCACCTATAATGTACATGATGATTAATGATGCTGCATTTTCAGAAATATTAGGCTCTGATAGTGCATTCAATGAATATTTGTTGACTTTATCTGGTGTAGGCTTGTTTGAACGTGTATCCCAGATACAGAGAGTTCTTAGAGGTATGGTGTATACCGCACACACTATACGTAATAGATATTTTAATCCACTGTATTGGTCACATAGTGTTTCTCAATATTCACCGATACAATTTGTTGCATCATTTATACCTAGAGCTGGTATCAATAATAATTAACGAATATACCTACTACCACCTGCACTATCCGCAGGTGGTAGTAGATATGATTATTTATCTTGTTTTAGAACTACTTAGTGGATAAGTATTAGCTAACATATTAGATGTATTTCTACTAGAAGTTATATTACTTTTAGTAGCAGCACTAATAACACCTGATACATAAGTTAATAGTTTATCACCTATCTCTTTAATAGTATTTTCATCTACATTATTAGCAGTAAGCAACCCAGCCTTATTGTTATTTAAATCAACAGAGCGTGGTTGTTCTGTTTTACCAGAACTAGATGCACCAGCTAAAAGTGTATTGATGAATCCTACTACATCTCCTCTAAATTCAGATAATATCTTACTTATTAATTGTAATTCAGCTACTATAGGAGCACTACCATTATTCGCACCTGTGATACTACTTTGCATAGCATTTTGAGTTAGAATATGCTTGTTATCTCCTTCACCTGTCATATTAGTATAAGTATAACCAGGTGTTTGTTCAGTAGTCTTATTATCTGTATACATAGACTTGACATTAGCAGATGCTTCTGCTGTATCACTTTCTATCTTAGACTTAACAGTATCTTTAACTTGTTGTGTTAATGATTTTTCAGACTGTTTTCTAGTTTCTGGTGTAGAATCATCCAATACTGCATCAACAGTAGTATCTGGAACAACAGAACTGTTAGTAAGTTGGAAATGCCATGGTTCACTAGCATACGGTCTAGTTATACCGAATTTACTAGCTATACGTGCTAATAATGGTAAATTATCAGTACGTTTAGATACATCCATAGCAGTACCGTCTTTATGTCTATTGATCTTACCACTACCTTGAATAGTATATTGTTTACCTTTATATGTGATACTAGTAGTTTTCTCTGGTTTACTAACACCTCTACCTCTACCTGTACCGATACCAGGCTCACCTAACATATTTCTAACTACTAATTCAGCTTGCTTTTTGTCATCACGGTAACCTGAGTTTACGATAGCCTTATTACCAGTTTGTTTATTGTATTCAGCTAACGCAGCACCCATTTGTGAAACAAATTCAGGCTTAAGATGAGATGTATCGACGTCACCATTCTTAGTAATGAAACTGTCTAGTGAACTATACTTAGGTTTATCACGGTTTGAATATTTTGAATATGATGTATTATCTGTATTACCATATCTAGCAATATGTGACGGTAAGCTAGATGTAGTAGCTGATGATGAAGAC